>JGI26060J43896_10000812_pt1 | contig 11566 bp, 8 predicted proteins | sample MarorgKNORR_S2LV_6_FD_43896 | JGI IMG/M metagenome (IMG submission 43896) | reverse complement strand
GAATGGGTATAAAAAATAGCTTCAATTGGTTGATCAGAAATTTCTTCGAATCGTTCTCGAATTTCTGCTGCCAATACATCACTTTCAGTAACATCAATAATAATGTTGCTACCATCGCCAACAATTAAGATAGAATTTGCTAAACCATACCCAATAGCCACATAAACATTGTCAACTACTTGATAAATATCTTTTTCAAAATAATAATCATCATCTACACTAATCTGATCGTCAACTTTTGAAAACCATTCGTTAAAAGAGGTGTTTGTTGCTTTTAAGCTATCAACTAAAAATTCTTGAGAGATTTCTGGAGTTTCTTTTTCTGTTTTGGAACAATTAAGTACAATGAAGCATAGTAGAAGTATATTAAATATTTTGTAGTTCATTTTTAAATATACATCATTATAAATTATATTTTTAGATAAATTAAGTGACAATTATGAAACACATTTCGTTCGCAAAAGACAAGTTTATCCCTACTAGTGAGGTAAGTTTAAGTATTTCTGATAATTTCTTAAGTGTTATTAGAGGGTATCAAGTATTTACTTTTCTAAAGACAGTTAATGGAGGAAAACCTGTCTTCTTGAATCACCACCTTGATAGAGTGTTATCAAACGCAAAAACGATGAATATGATTGTGAAGCAATCTCGTGAAGAGGTTAATGATATCATCAATGAAACATTAAATCATAACAACTTTGATGAATCAGAATGCAATCTTATGATCTTATTTGCTGGGACAAAAGCTACTGATACTTCTGGACTTATCACTGACATGCCCGTCGATTTATTTATTGTTATAACACCAGTTAAGAAATTCTCTCAATCTTATCAAAAAGGCATTTCTCTAGGATTTTTTGAATACGAAAGATCTGACAGTGAATTAAAGACGCCTTTTAACTATTTTGGAGGACTAAAGGCTCAACATGCTGTTGTACGTAACGGAAACTATGACGAAGCACTGTACACACATAATAATATGGTATTAGAAGGCACAACATTTTCTTTCTTCTGTGTAATGGAGGATAATACAATTACTACTACACCAGCAAATGGACAAATATTAAAGAGTGTAACCCGTTTAGTAATATTATCATTATTAAGAAAACAGAATTTAAGCGTTATAGAATTACCCCTATCAATTGAAAAAGTCTTAACATGCAAAGAAGCCTTTATTGTTTCTGCCAATCGAGATGTTATACCTGTTACATCTATTGAAGGGCATATTATTGGCGATGGACTAGTTGGCGAATATACCAAGTCTATTATGAGCCTTTATCAAGACTGTATTAACTCAATTTAGTAGTAATATTTATAATTAGTTGTTATTGTGGTTCTATTCTTTTTTAATTATTTTTTATTGAAACATATTTACGTAATAAAACGTATATAATTATATATAAATAACAATAATAAAGGTAAATAATATGAAACATTTTCAAATATTAGCTTTATCAAGTCTTTTTGTATTCTCATGTGCTATGAATGCACCAACCGCATCTGCTGAATCTAATGATTTTACATTAGGTAAAGTTCAATCTCAGCTTTCAGAGGGAATGAGCTCATCTCAAGTAGTAGATCTGTTAGGATCTCCAAATCTAGTAACTAGCACACAGGGTGGTGGCGAAGCTTGGACTTATGATAAGGTATCTCAAGAATCTGAAGCTTCAAATATGTCAGGAGCAGGAGCAGGTTCAAGTGGAAACTTTTTTGGTATTTTTGGTGGTGGACGTAGCAAGAATTCTACTACAAGTAAAAATTTAACATTAATTGTTAAATTTAATGCAGATGGTCTTGTTTCCAGTTATAAATATCAAAGCATTAAATACTAAATGAAAAATATCTTTCTCTCTCTTTTTTTAGCGACTAGCTTTTTATTAGTCGGATGCGGATCAGGTATGTCTGACCGTACTACGGCTGTAAAGCGAGCAATTGAAACAAGAGAGTACAATGTTGATACCAAAGCATTAATGACTGCGTCAGTAGGCGCTTTTCAAGATCTTGGATATACTATCGATGTTCTCAATAGTGATTATGGATTAATTACTGGGAGTAGAACACAGGGAACACAAACAACCGAAGTGAATGATGGCACTATATTGGATGATATAGTAGCAGGTCTTTTTGGGTTTGAAGGTCGTTCTGATGATATTGTAATTACGCCATTAAAGCTATCAGCAACTATTACAGTTAAAGAAATTTCTTCTGATCCTTTAATTTCATCATTGAGAGTAAATTTTGAAAGTGGTGGAAGAAGATATTCTGACTTATTCTTTAGGTCTTTCTTTGCCGCTTTAGACCAATCTCTATTTCTTGATACTGCAATAGAAGAGTAGTCGATGTCAAAAAAGCAAATATTATCGCTATTTATTGCTATAAACTTCTTATTAGTTAGTTGTAGCTCCTCTAGTTCATCAAAGAAAAAAACTGTAGCAGCACAACGTGCTGTTGAAACCAGAGAATATGCCGTAGATACAAAGACATTAATGACATCATCTATAGGTGCTTTTCAAGATCTTGGATTTACCATTGATACGATTAGCGATGAGTTTTTGTTGATAACTGCAAGCAAAATTGAAGAACCACAGAAAGAAAAGAAAAAAGATAAGAAAATTGGTCCAGCAGCTATTCTTGTTGGGGTTCTTGCGATAGTAGCGATACTTGCTGTTTCTAAAAATAATAAAGATCTTTTTGATGACGATGACGACGGAGGTTCTTCTGGTGGTACAAAAACTGTTGTAAAAGATTACAAGCTTACTGCTACTTTAACAGTGAAGCCAATTTCAGATACAGAGCCCGTTTTATCATCTTTGCGAATTAATTTCGGAGGAAGCAAAAGAGATCGTTCTATGCAATTCTTCAAAGAATTCTTCGCTGCTATTGACAAATCATTGTTCTTAGATGAAAATTTAGATCAAGCAAAAGAGATTGATTTAGAAATAGACAATTAAACACCTTCTTATTTTTCAGATTTTTTCTTATACTTTATATCAACAATCATGCTAAGAAAAATCTCAAACTATATATTTATTACTTTAATCCTCGGAACGAGTGTTTTTGCATCAGCTGGTACAAAAAGTCATTCTGCTGAAATGTTAAGCAGAGGACGATATATTCCCATTGCGATATCAGATAACTTTTTAGTTACCGCTAAAACCTTTTCATCTCTTACTTCTAGAACAGTAGATATTTATGAATTGTATAGTGGTATTGATTCCATGGAAAAATCTGCAGAAATAACATCTCCAAGCCCACTATCTGGAGATGATTTTGGCTTTAGTATGGCATTACATAATAATTATTTGCTTATAGGAGCTCCAGGATCTGACGATGGCAATGGAGTGGTATATTTATATCATAAAGATTATACAGGAGAGTGGGTAGTTATAAAAACATTTGAAAACCCGAATGCAACGATAGATCCAAGTCAATCTCAGAAATTTGGATATAATGTTGCATTAAATGACAAGTATGTTGCTATTTCGTCACCTTTCTATAATGATGGAACAGTATTTATATATGATTTTAATCCTGAATCTGAGAATTTTAATAATGCACGAACAATCCCATTTGAAGTAGTGGATGTTCGAAAATTGGGTGATGTAGAAGGATGTTATGCTGCTGGTCCAGATATGTTTGGATTTGGAGTATCAATGTCTTTCAATAATAATAAACTACTTATCGGATCATTAAAAGACTTTGTACATCTTGTTGAATTTAAAAACGGAATTGTATCTGGCACTAATATCGTAGCTCCAGAACAAGAAGATCAAGATAGCAATCTTGAAAGACGTTTTGGTCAATCTGTATATGTTGGAGATTCTAGTATTTATATATCAGCTCTTGAAGATAGTGATGGACAAGGAAAGGTGTTTGTTTACCCTTATATTGATACCAACAATAGAACAGATGATAATCCGTGGACCAATTTTTACACTATTCAACCAACAGATTTAGTAGAAAATAGTTATTTTGGATATCGATTCAGTGAATTAAATAATCAATTAATTATTAGTACTTTCAATCAATCTGATTTATATGTCTATAATAAAAATGAATTAAATAATCAATTTATACTCAAAGAAGTGATTAATAATAACAATTACGGTAGTTCAGATTATTTTGGTAGAAATGTTGCTTTAATTGATGATGCACTTATTACGGATGCTTATTATGCAGATGAACTAGTATTATACAATAATTTATCAAGCAATCGACAATCTTTTCAGAGTCTATCAACAAAAGGACCGATTTTATCTATTAGCAGTAAGGTGGAATGTACTGGAGGTACTGCAGGATCTTATGAATGTAATAATATTGATTTGATGGCATTTATGGACAAAACAGAAATTGGTGGAGGAAACAATACTAGTTTGAACGATATTTGGGGATGGACAGATCCTACAACTGATAGAGAATATGCACTTGTTGGCATGAGTAACGGAACATCTTTTGTCGATGTTACTACGCCAGATAATCCAGTTTATGTTGGAAGACTAGCAACACATACTAGTAATTCTACATGGCGTGATATTAAAGTGTATAACGATCATGCTTTTATTGTATCAGAGGCAAGTGGTCATGGTATGCAGGTATTTGATTTAACTGCATTAAGAACTTTCAATGATACACCTATTACATTTTCTGAGACAGCTCATTACGCTGAATTTGGCAATGCACACAATATTTTTATTAACGAAGATACAGGATTTGCTTATGCTATCGGTACAGGCACTTGCGGTCCAGGTGGATTGCATATTATGGATATTAGTACTCCGACTCTACCATCAAAAGCAGCTTGCGTATCTGATCCTTCTACAGGAAGAAGTAATACAGGTTATGTTCATGATGTACAGTGTGTTGTATATAATGGACCAGATTCTCAATATGTTGGAAAAGAGATTTGTTTTGGTTCTAATGAAACCAAAGTTTGGATTGCTGATTTAAGTACTAAATCTAATGATTCTAGTGGAGCTAAAACAATCGGATTGGGTAGTTATGATAATTATTATACACACCAAGGATGGCTGACAGAAGATCATAAATATTTTATCGTGAATGATGAGCTTGATGAGTATAATGGAGGATTTGGAAATACTAGAACATTAATCTGGAATGTAGAAGATTTAAGTAATCCAACNCTTCAAACAACGTATACTGGGCCAACACCATCTATTGACCATAATAACTATGTTATTGGAAACTATGTTTATATGTCTCACTATACTAGNGGATTGCGTATTCTTGATATTTCCGATATAAACAATCCAACTGAAGAAGCATATTTTGATGTATATCCATCTAATAACAATTCATCATTTGATGGAACCTGGAGTAATTATCCTTATTATGCTAGTGGAACTGTTGTTGTGACAGGTATTGATGAAGGATTATATATTTTAAATCCTACATTTGATGATACTGCACCCGATGCACCTGCTAATATTTCTTATGCAATACCATCTGATGGAATTATTGCCTTCTCTTGGAGTCTTAGCGACGATACTAGCTCTCAAGTTAGAGTTTATAGATCAGAAGAAGCTTTATTTACTCCTTCTTCTAGTAATTTGATTGCAACGATAAGTTATCCAACTTCGGAATTTATAGATACGAATTTAGATACCAGCAAAACATACTATTATAAATTATCTACCGTTGATAGAGAGGGGCAAGAAAGTCAATATTCTGATGAATATCAAATTCGACCGTTGACATTTATTAATGCACCGCCAAATATTGACACAGTGTCAGATATACAAATCAACGAAGATACTAATTTAGGCATACAACTCACTGGAGTTGACTATGGATCTGATGTTAATGCTCAAAATGTTACTGTGACAGCATATGCAGAGAATACGGCTATGTTCCCCGCATTAGTGGTGAATAATCCCAGCTCTGGTCAATTTATACTTGATTTATCACCAAGTAGCAATAGTAATGGTTCATCTATAGTTTATGTTACTGTTAGAGATGATGGTGGTACGGCAGATGGTGGAATTGATTCTACTAGAGTCTCATTTAATGCTACAGTATTACCAGTAAATGATTCACCAGGATCTTTTACTACGACAGGAGAATATATATTTAATACAATAGATGGATCAGGTTCATATTTACCGAATGAATATTTATTTATTACACCCGAAAATCAAAATGATTCATTACGATTTGTATGGGAAGAATCTGCTGATGTTGATGGAGATAATATCGAGTATCGTATGATTGGTTATGATGATTTAGAATTTTTGAGTATGAATACATGGACTCCAAATAATTCAATGGCATGGGCATTAAAGGATTTAGTAGCGCAGACGGACACTGTTAATGTTGCTGAAGGTTCATGGTCTGTTATATCGACAGATGGACAATCTTTCCAGCAAGCAATATCTGGCTCTATCGGTAATTTAAAGATCGATGGAAGAGCATTGATACCAGATGTATTAGAATTAAAGCAAAATTATCCAAATCCATTTACAGCATATACAACATTAGAATATGACGTTCCATCACCTCAGTATGTTGTTTTAAGAGTCTTTAATATTAAAGGACAACTTGTTACTACTTTAGTAGATGAAGAGCAGGGCGCTGGCTATAAATCAATAATATGGGATGGAACAAATGATAATGGCGATACAGTGAGTTCAGGAGTTTACTTTTGTCAGATGTATACACCAGCAAATCCAAACGGTGGTCAGTTTATTAAAGCTATTAAGATGTTAAGACTAAGATAAGTATTGAATCCGTTAAAAAATTTATATCAATGGGTACTATCGTGGGCAGAAAGTACTTATGGAACATTAGTTTTATTCTTAGTTGCCTTTGCTGAATCCTCATTTTTCCCCGTTCCTGCAGATCCCTTACTAATGGCCCTATGTCTAGGCAAAATAAAGCGTTCGATGTATTATGTGTTTATATGTACGTTAGGCTCAGTATTGGGAGGTATCTTTGGATTTATTATAGGTTATTTTCTTTGGTATGCACCTTCTGGAGAATTGACAGGAGTTGCTAACTTCTTTTTTAGAGTTATTCCAGGATTTACAAAGGAAGTATTTGGCAATGTAGGTGCTCAGTATGATGCACATAATTTTCTTGTAATTTTTACAGCAGCATTTACCCCAATTCCATATAAAGTTTTTTCTATCACAGCTGGGGTCTTTCAAATTAATCTTCCAACCTTCATACTTGCTTCAATTTTAGGTAGGGGAGGTCGTTTTATAATTATTGGATTACTAATTCGATCTTTTGGTGACCCAATCAAGAAAATGATGGATAAGCATTTTAATATATTTATTATCATTTTAACTGCGATATTTGCCTTAAGCTATCTTTTGATTGGATATCTATTCTAATTTGTTATAGTTTTTGACTATGAAAAATATATTATATCTATCTATTTTATTTTTAGCATCATGTGCTCCTAATATCCCTAATGCCATTATTCCTGAGATTAAAGCTACACAAAGCGATATTGTAATCGATGATTTTAAATCACATATTACTTATTTGTCTTCAGATGGATTAGAAGGAAGAAGCTCTGGAACAACAGGAGATAGACTTGCTAGAGATTATATAGTAAATCATTTTGCTAATGCTGGAGGGGAAACAGAAAGAACGGTTGAAGTTCAAGAACATTATGTTCGAACAAGTAGAGTTAACCCTAAAAAGAAAGTTAGAACATATAATATTATTGCCACCTTGCCAGGTAATGATAAAAAATTAAAAAATGAATACGTTGTTATTGGCGCACACTATGATAGTGTTAAAAATAAGATGGGATTCATTCATAATGGTGCAGATGATAATGGATCAGGAACAGCAATGATTCTAGAATTATTTGAAAAGTTTTCCTCGACTAATACACATAAAAGAACATTAGTTTTTATAGCTTTCGGTGGAGAGGAATTAGGTCTTTTAGGTTCAAAGCATTACGTAAATAATCCAACAATAGATTTAAGTAAAGTACAATTGATGGTGAATCTAGATATGGTTGGAAGAATGGACGAAGAAAGTAATGTACAGCTAGGAGGATCTCCGTCTGCAAAAAATTTCTCATCGAAGCTTCATCCATTTTTTGTTAACTCTAAAATTAATATAATAGATTTAGGAAAAGGAATATTCAGTCGATCAGATCATTATAATTTTTATAAAAATGACATTCCTGTTCTTTTCTTTTTTACGGGTATTCATCCAGATTATCATACGGCAACAGATGATGAAGATAAAATCAACTACAATGGAATGATGGAAATTTCTAAAGTAGTAGAGCCAATCGTTTCGGAGTTTGCTAATACCGAAGAGAGACTTATTTTTCAGAGTATGGAAGATGACGAGCAGAAAACAATGCAATCTCCATCAAAAATGAAAGTTACTTTAGGTGTGATGCCAGATTATGCTTACGATGGTAAAGGTGTTAAGGTAGATAATGTAATAGATAATCGTCCTGCAGCATTAGCAGCTATGTTAGATGGAGATATCGTTATCAAGATTCAAGATATGATTATTGTAGATATTTATAAATATATGGAAGCATTTTCAAATATTGAACCTGGCGCTAAAGCTGAAGTAACGGTGCTAAGAGGTGAAGAAGAAATAGTATTAGATGTACAATTTTAATAAGAAGTATTTTTATATATGTATAGTACCCATTATTCTGTTTTTTATCTTTTCATGTAATAAGCCGCAGACATTTATAATCGCCGATGTGCAACAGTTAACATTTGAAGGCGATAATGGAGAAGGCTATCTAAATCAAGAAGAAACAAAGGTTATCTTTCAATCTAAACGTGACGGTAATGACTGTGATAAGCTTTATTTAGTAGATATAGATGGTAAAAATTTAAAGGAATTTCCGTTAAGAGATGGAGCATTTACCTGCGCTCACTATGCAATTGATAATGAATTTATTTTCTTTTCCTCTACCATGAAAGATGGACCCGAATGTCCAGAGATTTATAAACATCCAAATCCTCGTAAATATATTTGGCCTTTAAGAAACTATGAGATTTATAAATGGGATGGTAGCACTGCAACCCAACTAACAAATGCTCCAGGTTATAATGCAGAAACAACCACCCATCCAACAGAAAGAAAAATTATTTTTACATCAATGCGTGAAGGAGATATAGACCTATATGAAATGGACTATGACGGCAATAATGTTAAACGTATTACCAAAGAATTTGGTTATGATGGAGGTGCATTTTATTCTCCTGATGGTGATAGTATTGTATGGCGTGCATGGTATCCTAGCGATGATGAAGAAAAAGAGAAGTGGTCTACCAATTTAAATAATCGCTATATAGATGCTGTACCGTTAGATATTTATGTAGCAAAACGAGATGGATCTAATAAGAAGAGATTAACAGATAATGGAGCTACTAACTGGTCTCCATCATGGCATCCAGATGGTAAACATATTGTCTTTTCTTCTAATATGGATGATTGGAGAGATGATTATAACGCATTTGGAAGCAATTTTGAGCTTTATATGATCCACATAGAGACTTTGAAAACTCAGCGCTTAACAACTAACGATACTTTCGATTCATTTCCAGTAATATCACAAGATGGAAAAATTATTTTCTCTTCCAATCGAAATGCAGAAAATCCCCGACAAACAAATATTTTTATCGGATCTATCCTCAATAAATAGTTTCTATTGAGATTTAATCTCAATTGTACTTGCATCTATAATTTTTCTACTATAATATTGCGACATAATCTCAATAACATATAAAGGGGAGTTATGAAAAATATAACAATATTATTAGGATTCTTTAGTTTGATCTTTGCCCAAGCTACTGTTTCTGGTGTAGTAACAGATGGAAATAACAATCCTGTCGCTGATGCTAATATCGTTCTTTTAAACGGTATGGGTACAACAAGTGGTAGTGATGGTAGTTTTGTGTTTACTACAACAGTACCTACAACAGCAACATTTTCAGCAATTGGCTTCGCAGATAAAAGCCTATTAATTAATAGTGAAAGCGTATCTGTAGAACTATCAAGCAAACCTGTAGTGTTAGATGCTGTAGATGTATTAGCAGATGCTGCTAGTATCACATCAGGTATGTTTTTAAGATCTGTCAGACCAAGCTCTGTTGTTTCAGAGTCAGAATTAAAACAATTTAATCATACTGATATTCACCGTGTTGTATCGCGTATTCCTGGAGTTTATGTACAGGAAGAAGATGGTTTAGGTTTAAGACCTAACATTGGAGTTCGTGGTACTGGTTTGTCACGTATGGAAAAGCTAAATGTAATGGAAGATGGTATTATTATCGCACCAGCTCCATATGCATCACCAGCTGCATATTATTCTCCAACAATGGGGCGTATGCAAGGTCTTGAAATACGTAAAGGTTCTACTCAGATTAAACATGGACCTTTCACTACGGGTGGATCATTAAATTATATATCTACTGCAATTCCTTCATCATCACTAAATAGTGTTGACTTCACTGCTGGAAGTTTTGGTAAGACAGTATTACATGTTAAGTCAGGAAATACAGTGGGTCAATGGGGTTATTTATTTGAAGTTTATAATGATATGACTGATGGATTTAAAGAGTTAGATGGCGGGGGAAATACTGGTTATGTTAAAACTGACGTAATGGCTAAAGTTCGTTATGCTATGAGTACTAATCATGCTTTAGAAATGAAAGTTTCTATGACAGATGAGATCTCAGATGAAACATATCTTGGATTATCNGATGATGATTATGCTGCNAATCCATTAAGAAGATATCGTGCATCTCAATTAGATGAGATGGATGCAGATCACAATCAAGTAGTATTATCATATGCAGGTAAATTATCAGATAATTTATCTTTAGCTGTTAGTGCTTACAATAATGAGTTTGCAAGAAATTGGTACAAATTAAATAAAGTAAACGGTCAAAAGCTTAGTGTTGTTGCAAATCCAAGCAGCGATCTAACTACTTTCAATTTGATGAGTGCAATGGATAGTGATGCAGATGCATACAGAATTAAAGCTAACAATCGTGAATATTTATCAAGTGGTGTTCAAGCAGTATTAAACTGGAGCATTAATAATCATGATGTACAAGCTGGTCTACGTGTTCACGCAGATGAAATGGATCGTTTCCAATGGGAAGATAGATACCAAATGGTTGGTGGTAAGTTAAATATGACTACAGCAGCAACTCCTGGCTCTGACTCTAATAGAATTGATTCTGCAGAAGCTTCTTCAATTTATATTGAAGATAGAATGACTTCAGGCGATTGGACTGTGACAAGCGGGGTAAGATATGAAGAAATCACTGTTAAAAGAGAAGACTGGGGTAAGTCAGACCAGTTTCGTGCAGGGGATGCATCAATCAAAGAAGATACATTTGATGTGATTGTTCCTGGAGTAGCAGTGGAGTATGCATTAGAAGATGGAACTACACTTGGATATGGTGTTCATAAAGGATTTGCTCCTCATGGACCAGGTGGTACTAAGGTAGTTGATGGTGTTACTCAAGAAGTAAAATCAGAGGAAAGTTGGAATCATGAATGGACTGTAAGATCTTATGAAGGTCTGAATGGGTTAGAGTTAACA
>JGI26060J43896_10000804_pt1 | contig 11595 bp, 10 predicted proteins | sample MarorgKNORR_S2LV_6_FD_43896 | JGI IMG/M metagenome (IMG submission 43896) | reverse complement strand
AAAATTTAAAATTAAGAAAATTGGTGCGGATGAGAGGACTCGAACCTCCACACCTTTCGGCACCAGAACCTAAATCTGGCGTGTCTACCAATTCCACCACATCCGCAAAGACTCAGCATTATAAGCATCTACTCAGAAGATGTCGCCTGTTCTGATTGATAAAGTTCAAGATTTAAAAGCAACTTATCTATTTGCCTTTGAAGACCCATTAAAGTTTTATTTACTTGTTTGCGATAACTGTCCATTGACTCAATAGCCTCATCTTGAGTGGCAATCCTTTCCTCTAAAATAGAATCATCAGTAGAAGGGCCAATATCCACTATTTTGATTTTTAAGTTTTCTTGAGATTTCTCTAACTTAGCAAACTCTAAATCTCTAGCACGCTGCTTAGCCCCCAGAGAATTAATCTTTTTTGTCAATCTTTCTATTTGTTCTTCTAATTCTTTTAAGACCTTAATGTTGGCAGCAATCTCTTTTCTATTTTTTTTATTACTTAGGTCCCATAATTTTCTTATCTCTTTATTTATGAACTTTACGTCTTGTTCGGTGGATTCAATTACCTCCAGATTTTGTTGCTTCTGTTCATCCAAAGACTCCTCAAGAATACTTATTCTTTCTATGAAATTTTGTCCTGCTTGCTGCTGATTACCTGAAGTACTAAAGAACCAGAAGAATAATAATACCAATCCTCCTAAATTAATAAATCCAAGAGTTGCGGTAAAGAGCATGCTTGCTCCCCCTATTGGCCTATTACTCTTGCTGGCCATAGCTTCTGACCTAATAGGCTTAATATCAGGAGTGTCGTTCTTTGAGTCAGTAGAATTATTTTCAGTCATAATTTTTACATTTTAGTCTTTCTTTATGTTTCTTCGTAGATACAATATGGTTCATATAAAAAAATTTTAACACTTAATCTTAGATATATAGATATCTAAAAAAAACGAGGACAAAAATGAATTTTGAATTTTCGGCGGAACAAACACAACTTAAGGATATAGCACGTAAATTTCTAGAAAAAGAAGACTCTGTAAAGAGAGCCAGAACAGTTCTTGAAGGTGAAACTTCTTATGATGAAGAGTTATGGAAACTGATTGCAGAAATGGGTTTTACGGCAACTGCAATACCAGAGAAATATGATGGATTGGGGTTGGGCTATCTAGAGCTGTGTGTTATAGCTGAAGAATTAGGAAGGAGTTTAGCTCCTACTCCCTTTTCATCTAGTGTATATCTTGCTACTGAGTTCCTACTAAAACTTGGCTCAGAAGAAGTGAAACAGAACTATTTACCTAAACTTGCCAGTGGAAGTTTAATTGGAACCTTTGCTCATACGGAAGGAAATACTTCTCCAACCGAAGCGAACATCACTTGTGAAGTTAAAGGTAATTTAATAAATGGGACAAAAATAGTAGTCCCTGATGGAGACGTAGCTGATTTCGCCATTGTTACAGCAAAAGAAGGCAACGATGTAGGATTATTTCTTGTTGACCTCAGCGCCGACGGAGTAGAAGTTGTCAATCAACAAACCTTAGACCCTTCAAGATCACATGCGTCCCTAACCTTTAAAGGAGCAGAAGCTATAACATTGGGTTCTACAAATGAAGGCTGGGATAACCTTCAAAATATTCTTGATAGAGCGGCAGTATTGTTTGCTTTTGAGCAGCTAGGTGGGGCAGAAGCTTCTATGGATATGGCTAAGGAATATGCCATGGGCCGTTTTGCTTTTGGCCGATCGATTGCTTCTTTTCAAGCAATAAAACATAANCTCGCAGATATGTATATTGCTGTAGAACTTGCCCGATCAAATTGTTACTACGGAGCATGGGCCCTAAGTACAGATGCTCCAGAATTAGCTACAGCNGCAGCAACCTCAAGAGTAAGTGCTAGCCAGGCATTCAATGAATGTTCTAAAGAAAATATTCAAACTCACGGAGGAATGGGATTCACTTGGGAATTTGATTGCCACCTTTACTACAGAAGGTGTCGTCAATTGGCTGCAAATATTGGCAGTCAAAGTATTTGGAAAGATAAATTAATCAGCTCTCTTGAAAGAGCTAATCAAGTATAGGAGATAATTATGGATTTTAATGATACTGCTGAAGAAGCAAAATTTAGAAAAGAAGCTTATGAGTGGCTTAAAGCTAATGCAGATTTAAAAGAAGGACCAAAAGATGGCTGGAGAGCATCTTCTGAAGAGGAAGGTCTGGAACAAGTTAAAGTTTGGCAAAATAAACTATATGAATCTGGTTGGGCATGCATGCATTGGCCTAAAGAATTTGGTGGAAGAGAGTCAACTCCTATTGAAAGAGTGATCTGGGGACAAGAAATTTCTAAATTTAAAGTTCCAGGAGGATATCTAGAAATTGGTCAAGGCATGGCAGGGCCTGTGATGATGATGTACGCAACAGAAGAGCAAAAAGCAAGGCATCTTCCTCCTATGGCTAAAGGAGAAGAAATTTGGTGTCAGCTATTTAGTGAACCTGGTGCAGGATCAGATCTAGCAGGACTTAAAACTAAATCAGTTTTAGAAGGCGATACTTGGACAATAAATGGACAAAAAATATGGACATCAGGAGCGCATTTTAGTGACTGGGGAATACTAGTAACAAGAAGTGATCCAACTGCTCCTAAACATAAAGGGTTAACCTATTTCTTTCTAGACATGAAATCTCCAGGCGTGGAAGTAAGACCTATCAAGCAGATTTCTGGAGGTGCAAATTTTAACGAAGTGTATTTCACTGATGTAAAAATTCCTGATAGCCAGAGGCTTGGTGCCGTAGGAGATGGTTGGAAAGTTTCTTTAACCACCCTAATGAATGAAAGACTGGCCGTAGGCGATGCTTCCGGACCTGATTTTCAAGAAGCTTTTACTCTTGCAAGAGGCCAAGATTTAAATGGCAGTTTAGCTATAGAGAATGGAGCTGTCAGAGAAAAACTAGCTGACTGGTACTGTCAGCAAAGTGGCCTAAAATTTGCAAAATATAGAAATATATCAGCTCTATCTAGAGGCGAAACTCCCGGACCTCAATCTTCTATTACGAAGATAGTGAGTGGTAACAAACTTCAAGAAATTGCAAATTTTGGTATGGACTTAATGGATTCTGCAGGAATAGTCAGATCAGATGAACCTGATGCTGATCAATCTATGTATCAATATGGATTCTATGGTGCTGCAGGAATAAGAATAGCCGGTGGAACGGATGAGATTCTAAAGAATATTATTTCAGAACAAGTTTTAGGAATGCCTCAAGACATGAGAGCTGACAAAGGGATACCCTTTAACGAAATTCCTTCTAGTAATAAGTAATCTTCTAGATTTAAATAAAACTGCGGACTCTTTCTTAAACCTTAGGTCCGCAGATTTAACCTGGGCAAAAGACTCCCCTTTCTCTGTAGAGCATGATGATCTTTATTGGTCAAAACAAGGTGCATTAGAGGAATCCGAACATGTTTTCCTTAGAGGAAATAACTTAGAAGAAAGATGGAGACGGCTTTCAAGTAAAGAAACATTTTTAATTGGTGAGTTGGGTTTTGGAGCTGGTATTAATTTCTTAAACACTTGGAAAAAATTTATTGAAGTTAGTCCTGCCCAATCAAAACTCCATTATTTATCTTTTGAGAATAGACCTTTTATAGAAAAAGACTTATTAAGAGTTCATTCTCAATACCCGACCTTTTTAAATGAATCAAAGGAGTTGATATCCAAATTACCNCTTAACGCCAAGGGTTTACATAGAATAAGTTATGCAAAAGGAAGAGTAACTTTAAGTCTACTTTATGGAGATTTAAGNGAAACATTAGANGAATTGAGAAACCCNCAAATAAAATATGATGCTTGGTTTTTAGATGGATTCTCACCTGCCAAGAACCCTGAGATGTGGTCTTCAGAAATTGCATCCTGCCTTGCAGAAGCTTCTCACTCCGAAACAACGTTTTCAACTTATACCGTAGCCGGCTTTGTTAAAAAGAACTTTGAAGAAGCAAAATTCTCTCTCTTAAAGCTAAAGGGTTTTGGCAAAAAACGAAGCATGTTAACTGGGAAAAGTATTAGCAAAGAAAAGAAGGCAATTAAAAAAAAGAAAACCATAGGAATAGTGGGGGCTGGAATTGCTGGCTGCTCTTTAGCCAAGATATTGGCCGATAGAGGTCATAACGTGATTATCTTTGATAAAGAAGATGGACCGTCTAAAGCTGCAACAGGAAATCCTTATCTTGTTGCATACCCCAGGTTGTCAGCTCATGACAGCCCCTATGCAAGGTTTTCTCTTCACTCATATCTCTTTTCGTCCAGATTTTATGATGATATGGATACTCAATTTTGGAGGAAATCAGGAGTTCTGATGCTGGGATTTGATGAAAACTCTTTAAAAAGGGAAAAAGCACTATGTAGTTCCAGGAAAGACACAGTTCTATTTGAAAAACTCGATAAAAAATCTGCTAGCCAAAAGGCAGGATTTAAAATAAACCACGGAGGTTTATTCTTTAAAGACGCAGGATATATTGATCCAGAAAGTCTCTGTGAAGAGATGCTTGATAATAATTTAATAGAAAAAAAGTTTAAAGAAGAGGTTAAATCCTTTAAAAGAGGATCAGATCATTTTCATCTTAAAACAGAAAATAGTGATTACTTGTTAGATCATGTGTGTCTGTGCAATGCTTTTATGGCAAATCAATTTTGTGATTTTCAAGGAGTATCTAAGAAGAGAGGGCAAGTTTCATATATATCTACTGATGAAACTCTAAAGAACTTAAAATTTCCTATATGTGCAGGTGGCTATTTATCTCCTAGAACTGAGGATAAACATCTCATAGGATCTTCCTACAGTAAATCTGATTCAATAGAACTAATTCAAGATGAGCATGATGAGAATCTAGATAAAATTAAAATAATTTATGATGAGAATATTAAATTACTTGGAGGAAGGGTTGGTTTTAGAACTACAACAAAGGATAGATTGCCTTTAGCTGGATCAGTCAATGGCATCCATGTGAACATTGGCCATGGATCAAAAGGATCAACCTCTGCTCCTTTGTGCTCAGAATATATTGCAGATCTTATCGATGGGACGACACTTCCTATCGATTCATTCGTTGCTGAAGCGCTGAAGCCAAATCGCTTTAAGATTAAAAATTAAGGATAGCTTTATCTATCAGACTGTTGATCGCTGTTTGATCCCTCATCTTTAATGATCTATTGAAGCGAGAAAAGGCGTACCAAATTACTTCATCGGTTTTTTTATCATGAAATCTTATAGCTATTTCGTCTTTATCAACTTTTAAAATTCTTTGGTTTCTCGAATCCCAATACCTATCATTGTAAAAGCCTCTGCCGCCAATATCGGTTGAGCGGTCTACTTCTCTGTTGGTTCCTATAAAAAATCTAACAACCATATCTGGCTCTTGTGATTCTGTTAAGCCTTTAGATTCAAGACTAGATTTTATTNCCCTCTCCACTCGTTGCATTAAGATTGGGTTAAGACCAATCTGAGATGGGGAAGTAGTTAGCTCAGGCTTGTCTATTTTAAAAGACTTATAAGCAGACAGATCGTATTCACTGTCTTTATCAGACTCAATTCTTGGCTGTGAAGCACAAGCAACAAAAATAAGAACAATGGACAAAGATAATAGTTGTTTAATCATAGGTGCACATTATATAAGAATTAGAAGAATATAAACCTCTTACCTAGTTTCTTTTTACATCCTTGATANTGGACATTGTATCTATCTGATTGCCTTTGAACCTTATCAGCAACTGAGAGAAGCCAAGGTTTTGTTCTATAGCTACCNCTTTTGTAGCCACCTCGTCCTTCATGATAAGCAAGATATAGTGCTCTGGCATTGTTCATTGGTATTCCCAGCTGCTTATGTGTTTTATAGTTATACCAACCGATAAAGTCTACGGCATCTTCAAAATCATTTCTTTGAACAAACCAACCGCCTCTGTCATCAAGGTACATTTGCCAAGTTCCATCCACTGCCTGGGCAAANCCTCTTGCGCTTGTCACTCTCTTCCATGGAATAAAGCCTAATAACTTTGTTCTTTGAGGTCTGGCATCAGCTATAAAACTAGATTCTTGTTTAATTATGGCCATAGAGACTGGAATCGGTATTTTCCAGCGCTTCTCAGTTTTCTTCGCAGCTTTATACCAAGAGTATCTTTCTTTAAAGATTTTACACACATCTGTTGTTGTGGATGGCGGTGCATTGGAGGCACAACTGACTAAAACACAAAAGCAAGTTAATAAAATTAATCTATTTATCATTTTTGTTTAATTCAGAAGTTTTAAAGCCTGTTCTTCATCCAGAATATCTACTCCCAGGGCTTCTGCTTTTGTTAGTTTAGAACCTGGCTTATCTCCTGCTATTAAGATCGTAGTATTTGAAGAAACACTAGAAGACACTTTAGCTCCTAAACGAATAAGCTCTTCCTTAAGCTGACTCCTTGAAATATCAGAGAAAGACCCCGTAATTACAANAATATGTTTGCCCAACTTAGAATTAGTATTTTCAATAGGGTTCTGTAGTAGGATTTCTAGTTTCATTAATCTTTGTATAAGATCCCTTCCTTCGATACTTTTAAAGAAACTGNCTATGTGGAGNGAGGCAACAGGTCCAATGTCATTTATTTCTATTAACTCTTCTTCCGTAGCATTCATCAATTTCTCNAGGCTCCTAAAGTGAACCGANAGATTGAGAGCTGTGGCTTCACCAACTTCGCGAATTCCTAAAGAATATACAAATCTTTGGAGTGTTGTGCTTTTACTTTTTTCTATTGATGCAAGAAGGTTATTCGCTGATTTTTCAGCAAAGCCATCTAATTNGAGCAGATCTGTCTTCTTAAGTTCGTACAGGTCAGAAGCATCATTCACAGTTCCAATATTGACCAGTTGATTGATAATTTTTTCACCTAAGCCATCTATATTCATCGCATTCCTAGAAACAAAATGCTTAATGGCTTCCACCCGCTGTGCTAGACAATTCTGACCAGATTTGCATTTCAAAATAGCTTCTGATTCTTCTCTAACCAAAGGTCCAGAGCATGAAGGGCACTCAGTAGGTATTTTTACGGCTTTAGTTTTGGTAGGTCTCTTATCATGATCTACGCTTACAATTTGAGGAATGACGTCACCAGCTCTTTTAATAGAAACTGTATCCCCTTCCCTAACATCCAAACGAGCTATTTCGTCAAAATTATGGATACTTGCATGAGTGATGGTTACTCCTCCAACCAAGGTTGGTTTAAATTCAGCTACCGGCGTTATACTGCCAACCCTTCCTACTTGGAAGGAAATAGACCTAACAACCGTGGTGCCTATTTCTGCAGGAAACTTCCTAGCTATAGCCCATCTAGGTGCACGAGAGACCTTGCCTAATTTATTTTGAAGAGAGAGTTGATTAACTTTGTAAACAACTCCATCAATCTCATAAGGTAGAGAATTTCTAGTTTTTTGAATATTATTGAAAAATACAATACATTCATCCACATTCTTAGCTAATCCAGATTTTATATTTATAGGCAATCCCCATGATAAAAAAGCTTTGAGAACTTCAGATTGTAGTTGAGGAATTTTTTTGGATTTATTTGCTACAAAACCCAATCCATGTGCAAAAAATTTAAGGGGTCTATTAGATGCTACTTTAGGATCTAGCTGTCTTAAACTACCAGCAGCAGCATTTCTGGGGTTTGCAAAAACCTTATGACCATTCTCTTCTGAATGCTTATTAATTTTTTTAAAATCATCAATTTCAATAAAAACTTCTCCTCTAACTTCTAATATCTCAGGTACATCGAAGTATTCATTCTTGTTAAGTTTTAGAGGGATGGAATTTATAGTCCTTATATTATGAGTTATGTCCTCTCCTACTTTTCCATCTCCTCTTGTAGAGGCATAATCTAATTCCCCTTCTCTATATAAAAGGTTAGCAGCAACACCATCTAGTTTTGGTTCACAAGAAAACTCAATACTTTCATTGGCGTTAAGCCTTTCAGTTATTCTCTTATTAAAATCTTTCAGATCATCACTATTAAAAGCATTGTCTAAAGAAAGCATTTGCTCCATATGTTCAATTTTTGTGAACCCTTCTAAAGGCTTAGACCCTACCCTTTGAGAGGGAGAATTCTTATCTATAAGATCTGGGTTATTTTCTTCAAGCGTCAATAATTCTTGAAATAACAAATCATATTCAGCATCGCTTACAGTAGCATCATCCATAGTATGGTATTGGTGAGCATATTCATTAATCAATGCTTGCAATACTTTAAGGCGACTTTTAGTGCCTGAATCAGGAGTCATAAGGATCTATTTTAACTGACAATAGCCAGTTTTTGTCGTTGAAATTCTTGTGCCTCTTGGCGCATGTGCACAAGCATTTGCTTGGTTAGCACATTCCTGTTCTCATCTAATAGGTCTGCATTAAAAGATTCTGATATCGCTTGAGAGATTTCATACATAAGATCAAAAACCTCCACCGGGCTAAGAACAGAAAGAGGATCAAAAACAAAGGCTATGTCGCTGGTGGATGTTCCTTCAAGAAAGGTACCAGGATTCTTACCATTTAAAATATTAAAAAGCAGGTGATCATCTCCATCTGTGACAGAAAAGTAACCTCTTTCATCAAATGAGAAAGGATAACCTCTCAACAAGCTTGCAATTGAATCGTAAGAGAAAATATTTTCTTTTCCAGAAGATAAATTAATTATGAGTAATTGACGAACAAGACTTGATCTCTGGCTAATATCAATCTCTTCAAATTCTTCTGTAATTTCATTTGAGGATTCTTCTGGTATTTCAAAATTATCCTTTTCATCGTAGCCGTTCAACCACTCCTGCTCAAAATCACTTCTTTCAATTTCTTCTGAATCAATGAGATCAACCTTGAGTGAACTGGCTCTCCCCCTTAAGGATCTTCTGATTCCATCAATGAAAACAAGTGCCAACAACAATCCAATAATTAAAGTTAATATTTCTGCTAAATTAAACATGCCTAGCTTGCAGCCAACTCTACCGCTTCATCTACATCTACAGCCACCATTCTAGAGACGCCAGGTTCTTGCATTGTCACACCCATTAAATGTTTGCTTCTCTCCATGGATATTTTGTTATGAGTTATGTAAACAAATTGAACATTTTTTGACATGTCCTCTACAAGTTCAATAAAACGCATAGTATTTAAATCATCTAAAGGGGCATCAACTTCATCTAGCATGCAAAAAGGAGCTGGGTTTAATTCAAAGAACGCAAAAACAATAGCTATAGCTGTAAGAGCTTTTTCTCCACCGGATAATTGAGAAACACTAGAATTCTTTTTACCGGGTGGTCTAGCTGAAATGCCCACTCCCGAACTTAATAAATCGTCGCCCAACATTGTAAGTTCGGCGTGACCTCCGCCAAAGAGCTTGGGGAAAGAACTCGCAAGACTGATATTTAACTTATCAAAAGTATCTTTAAAAGTCGTTCTTGTTTCCTTGTCTATTTTATTAATCGCATTTTGCAATGTTTCTAACGCATCCGTTAGTTCTTGATGTTGTCCATCCAATAGACTTTTACGCTTTTCTTCCACTTCATACTCTTCCATGGCAGCTAAATTGATAGCCCCTAGCCTAGAAATCTTCTTTTCTACTGCATCCAGTTCAAGTTCTAGACTCTGAGTGGTCTGCTCGTCAGTTATTTCTTCTAAAAGACTATCTAATTTATTGTCATTATCAAGAAGCTGTCTCTCAATATTTTCAGCTTCTATCTTTGAAGCTTGACGTTCTAGCCTAAGAGTTTCCAAAGCTTCTCTTAGATTAATGGCCATTTGTTCTTTTTCTATTTTTTCCCTTTCTATCTTATGAATAGATTCAGAACATCCCTCAATAGCCTTGCGTGCTTTTAGAAGTTCAGACTCTACTTTTAAGCGCCCTCAAGTAGTTTATTTAAATCATTTTCTACTGAGGCAAGAGGTTCTTTCATGTTTGCAACTTCTTCAATCAAACTTGTAGTATTTTTTTCTAACTCCTTAATGCCTGATTTCAAGTGGCCATCCTGACTAGCAATAGTTGCTAATTTAGCCTGTAGTTCAGCAAATTGACCGGTTTTATCTAGAAGATTAATCCTTTCTCTTTTTTCATTCTCTGAAGAATCTGATAACAACTCTTGAGTTTTACCTGTGAGCCTTGCGGGCTCAGAAGATAATTTTTTTATAGAAGCTTGTAAGCCTTTAAGTTCGGCAATGAAAATATCTGAATCATCTTTTGTTAATCCTATTTCTAATTTCTTGGACATAGAAAGAGACATATTATCCATTTGGCTTAGCAACGACTCAGATTCAGTTATGAACAACAACCATTCGTTTCTAAAATTTTTGTAGCCGAAGTTATACTGCCTTCATCCAACTGAGTATTCCTTAATTCATCTAATTCAGGTGAAATTAAGGCAATTGACGTTTGAATCTCCTCTTTATCTGCTGTTAGATTCTTTAATTCCTGAGTTCTAGATTCAAGTTGAGTATTGTTAGATTTAATTTTTTCTTCTACCTCTTTGTTTCTGTCTTTCTTGAGAGTGAGGTCTTGTTCCGTTCTTGAGATATCTGCACCAAAACTATAAAAATCTTGTTGCACTTTATCCATGGCAGTTTGAAGTTCAATTTGCTCAGCTCTTAAGGCCATAATTTTTGAATCAGAGGTAGTTTTAGATGAATTTGCTTCTTGAACCTTAATTTCTTGATCCTTAACGTTTGCTTCTTTTAACTCTATCTTCTTGGAAATATCTTTCCAGCGAGAAGTAAGAAGAAGGCCTTTGACATGTTTTTCATCTTTTCTAAATTGAGTATATTTTTCAGCTGCTTTAGCCTGTTGTTGAAGTTTAAACAAGAGCCTTCCAATCTCTTCCCTTAGATCTTCAAGTCTTGATAAATTATCATTAGTTTTTTTAATGCTTGATTCAGTTTCTCGTTTTCTCTCTAAATACCTTGATATGCCAGCCACCTCTTCTATATAGCCCCTCATTTCTTCTGGTTTAGCGCTTACAAGTTGAGAAATCATGCCCTGCTCAATAATTGCATAACTTCTAGGACCTAAACCTGTACCTAAGAAAACATCTGTTATGTCTCTTTTTCTGCAACTAGTTCCATTCAAATAATAATTAGATTGTCCGTCAATCTCTACACTCCGTCTTACAGATATTTCATTGTAGCCAGAATATTCTCCTCCAATTCTTCCATCCGAGTTATCAAAAAAAAGTTCAACGGACGCCCTAGAAACGGATTTTCTTGAAGAAGATCCATTAAACACGACATCTGACATTGAATCGCTTCTTAAATTCTTAGCAGAGCTCTCACCCAAGACCCATCTAACAGCATCAATTACATTTGATTTTCCACATCCATTTGGACCTACAATACAAGTCATTTCACCAGGAAAAGACACCGAGGTTGGATCAACGAAAGATTTAAAACCTGAAAGTTTTATTCCTTTAAGCTTCATATTTCACTTTTGTTTGAGGGTAGGAAACCAACGCCCTGTAGCAGAACGGCAATGAAAAAAGAAAAGCTTTCATTGCTGACGAAGTCTATTCTATTTATTGTTACGAAACTACTGATTTTTTCTGTTATTTAAAG
>JGI26060J43896_10000802_pt1 | contig 11604 bp, 12 predicted proteins | sample MarorgKNORR_S2LV_6_FD_43896 | JGI IMG/M metagenome (IMG submission 43896) | reverse complement strand
TCGTAGAGGTCAGGCTCGAACTGGGAGGTCTCAGCCCCGGGGAACCCGTAGAAGCGGTCGAACCCGAGACCGGTGGGCCAACGGTCGAACGGTCCCGCGGGACCCAGCTCCCACTGCGGCGTGAGATGGCCCTTCCCGAACATGCCGGTTGCGTAGCCGTTCTGGCGAAGTACCTCAGCGATCGTTGCCGCCTCCCTGGGAATGACCGTGTCATAGGCCGGGAAGCTGTTGGCGGCCTCGGTGATCCTCCCCATGTGCACCGTGTGGTGGTTGCGACCAGTCAGCAGGGAGGCCCGCGTCGGGGCACAGATGGCCGTGGTGTGGAACTGGTTGAACCGCAGGCCGTCAGCTGCGACCCGCTCCAGGGCCGGCGCCGGGACCGGTCCGCCGAAGGTGGAGAACGAGCCGAAGCCCACGTCGTCGAGGAGCACGATTACCACGTTGGGTGCGCCTTCCGGGGCGCCCTCGAGCTCCATCCGGGTCGGCTCGCAGTCACCGGTGAGCCGACCGATGGTGCCCTCGTACGGCGGTGTGGGACGGGGGATTGCTCCCCCGGTCTGGTCGTCCGTATGGATCATGGGCCTTCCCGGGTGGATCGCTGCTCGCCTGGCTGAGATGCCACCGACGGCTGCCCGCCGGATGTGACCGCACCGGCCCTCGACAGCTCCTCGATGCGTCGCTGGTCGAATCCGATCTCGGTCAGTACCTCCACGGTGTGGACGCCGAGGCACGGTGACGGTCCCCGGACGGCCACAGGGGTCGCCTCCATCCGCAACGGCATCCCCGTCGTGACGTAGTGGCCGAAGGCGGGGTGGTCAAGGCCGACCACGAGGTCGTTGGCCACCACCTGGGGATCCTCGATCGCATCGTCCGGACGGTTGTAGCGGCTGCATGGGTACCCGATCGCCCTGAGTACCCCCATCCAGTGCCCGGTGGTCGCAGACGCGAAGCACCGCTCGGCCTCGTCGACCACCGCCAGGAACCCAGGGTCGGAGGCCCCCGCCCCGGAAGGTGGCCTTGTGATGCCGGTCGCCTCGTGGAACCTGCGATAGAGGCTCGTGGACAGGCCGGCCACCGACACCAGGCCGTCGCTGGTCGCATAGGTACGGAAGTAGAGACGGAACGCGACCTGGCCCTGGAGCATGCGTACCTCGTAGAGCTCCCGTTGCCGGTCGAAACCGCCGCCCTGGGTCAGGATCTCCCCGACCTCGGACCGGAAGGCCCGGAGGTCGTCCTCGTCGGCGTCGAACCGGTGGATGACCGCCGTCCCGAGGCCGAGGGCGGTGCCCAGCAACGAGGTGTCGACCCGCTGGCCCTCGCCCGTTCGGTCCCGGTGCCAGAGGGCAGCCACCACTGCCAGTGCCGACGCCATGCCGGTACCGAAGTCGTTGACGGCCGGTCGGGTCGGAAGGGGAACCCCGTCCTGCGACCGGTTCATGAGGAACCCGGTGCCACTCAGGGCCTGGACCAAGACGTCGTAGCCGCCCACCTCGGCATCCGGGCCCTCCGGTCCGAACGGGGTGTGGGTGAGGTGCACGACGCTGGGATTCACAGCCCTGACACGGTCCCATCCGATGCCGAACCGGTCCAGGTCGGATCCCTTCACCCCGACCAGCACCACGTCGGCCCACCTGAACAGTCCATCCAGTACCTCGGCTGCGTCATCGGAACCGAGGTCCAGAACGATGCTCCTCTTCCCGGGGTTGATGGCCGCATAGGCCTTCGCCTCGCTGCTGCCGAGGTCGCCGAGNTGGCGCATGGCATCGCCACCGGGTGGCTCGACCTTGACCACGTCAGCGCCCATGCCGGCCAGCAGGCGGCCGCAGTATGGCACAGCGGCGTTCTGGGCCAGCTCGACCACCCGGATCCCGTCCAGCACCCCCGCCCTGCCCTTCGGGGTCGAGGCCTCCGAACCCATGGAGGTCACTGGTCTCCATCCACGTCGAGTGTCCTGAGCGGGGCGCCGGCCAGTTCCGGACCGCTCCTTCGAAACATGGAATCCCCCCCTCGCCATGTCGACTGATTTAGCCAACTGGCCCATGATTATTAGCCACTTGGCCTAATCTGTCAAGCCCGACTCCGGCAGTCGGTCTGACCGCTCGACTTGCATTTCTTAGCCAACTGGCTAATACTTTCTACGTGTCAGACGAACCCGGCAACCATCCAGTCGACGACCATGATCTCGAGGCGTTCCGGACCGAGGTCCGGAAATTCCTGGACCAGGTCCGGGAGCTCACGTCCCACGCCTCCGGCCGGTCGCCCCTGGAGCAAAGGCGCGCATACCTGGCTGCACGCTTCGACGCCGGTCTTGGAGCCATCGACTACCCGGTCGCCGACGGGGGCCGCGGCCTGGACAGACGCTACGTGGAGGCGTTCCGGACCGAGGCTGCGAGCCGGGACTTCGACCTTCACGCCTCGGGCTTCGGAATAGGCATCGGCATGTGCCTTCCCACGATCCGCGACCACGGCAGCGACGACCTACGTAGGCGATTCCTGCGATCCGGCCTCCGGGGAGACGAAGTCTGGTGCCAGCTCTACTCAGAACCGGGCGCAGGGTCTGACCTTGCAGGCCTCACCACCCGGGCCGTCCGGGACGGCGACGAGTGGGTGGTCACCGGCCAGAAGGTCTGGACGACCGGGGCGACAGACGCCGACTTCGGAATCCTGCTGGCCCGGACCGACTGGGACGTCCCGAAGCACGCCGGCATTTCGATGCTGGTCCTCCCCATGCGCCAACCCGGCGTGGAGGTCCGTCCCCTGAACCAGATGACCGGCGTAGCGCACTTCAACGAGGTCTTCATGGACGGCGCCCGCGTCCCCTACGACTGGGTGATCGGCGAGGAGGGCAACGGTTGGCGGATGGCGGTGGCCCTCCTGGCCCACGAACGTTCGTCGATCGGAGCCGGTGGGGGCCGCCAGCCCATCCCGACCGAGCGCATCATCGCCCTGGCCCGATCCGCAGGTATGACCGCCGATCCGCTGGTCCGCCAGGACCTCGCCCGCCTCACCACGGGCACCCGGATCATCCAGTGGCTGAACCTCCGGCAGGGCATCCACCCGTCCATACCGAAGCTGTGGCGAAGCCGCCAGGGATGCCGCGCCGCACAGGTCGCGTCGGGCCTGGCCTTCCCGGGTGGGGCCGCCTGGCTGGGGGATCCCATCGGCACCACCGAACCCGGCGACTTCCTCGGCGCCGACGGCTCGCACTGGGCCTACGGAATCTGCGACTCCACGGCCCACTCGCTTGGGGGCGGGACCGACGAGGTGCAGAAGAACACCCTGGGCGAGCGGATACTCGGGCTCCCCCGGGAACCGACGCCGGACCGGGGCCTCCCGTTCAGCCAGGTACCCAGGAACAACTGAGTCAGGCCGGTCCAGCGGAACCGCCAGCTGGTTCCCGCCGGCCCNCGGCCGCAGCCCCGGGGTCCGTTCCGAGCGTCAGGGCCCGCAGGATCAGGACNAACCTCTCCTCGACCGCCTCCGACATCTCCGGATCGTCGTGCCCGATCCAAGGATCGATGATGTTCTCGAAGAGGCACCGGCTGAGGTGGAAGACCGTGGCTATCCCCACGTCGATCCGGATGGTGGTCTCGTCGACCGTCTCCCGACCTCGCCGGGCCCGGTCCAGGACCGCGTCGGTCGTCGGGTGGGTGATGTGCAGCTCGTCGATCTCGCCGGAGAGGGAGGCGAAGGCCAGCGCCCGGATGAAGTCGGGCCGATGCCGCATCGAGAACGGATCGGTAGCCACCCAGGAACCGTCTTCCGATCCGCCCGCATAGGTCTCGGAGAGCCGCGTGAACCCCTCACGAAGGGCCGCTTCCTTGCCCCCGAAATAGTGGTGGATCAGCCCGTAGTTGACACCAGCCTCNTCTGCCAGCCTGCGTCCGGAGATCCGCTCCGGTGGGGCGGTCCCGAGGAGACGGGCCGCGGCGGCGACCAACGCCTCCCTNACCTCTTCGGATCCCCGGGGAGTCCGTTCGCCCGTGTTCATCCCTGGACCTCCAGGCCTACCGAGGAGTAGAGGCTCCGGAGCACTCCCAGGAACCTGGACCTGATCGCCTCACCATCGACGTCGGGATCCAGCCCGAGGCCACGGGCGTTGTGCTCCACGAAGATCGGCCAACCCAGGAGCAGCAGGGTGACTGCAGCGACCGTCGCACGGTGGTGGACCGGATCACCGTCGGGGTCGGCTTCCCGGACCAGCCCCAGTAACGCATCCATTGCAGGGCGGTGCTCGCTCGGATCCAGGTATCCGTCCTCAAGGGCTACATGGGCGATGAATCCGAAGATCCGACGATCCTCCAGTGCCGACTCCGAGTCCACGGGGCGGGTACCGCCTCCCATCAGGGTCTCCACGATCCAGGGACCATGCAGCCGTCGGGCCTCGGACATGAGGTCCCGGGCCGACTCGAAGTAGTAGTGGACCAGTCCGTAATTGACCCCGGCCTCTGTCGCCAGGTCACGACCGGAGATGGTCGAGGGCGATCGTCGTGACATGAGGTTGACGGCAGCCTCGAGGAGGGCGTCACGCGAGGAGAACGGATGGTCGGCCGTCGAAGCGCTCATTCGGCCCGCCGAGGTCGAAGCGATCCGCCAGCCGGCAGCGGGTTCCCGGACTGGGCCAGTCGAACCAGTCATCGTCGCCACCGGGACCACCGCCTTCGTGGAGCGCCCGGGTGGTGGCCTTGATCGCCAGGGCACCTGCCCGCGGGTACGAGGCGATCTCCGTGGCAAGTAGTCGGGCGGCGTCCAGCACGCCACCGTCTGCGACCACGTCCAGGGCGATGCCGAGGCGGTGCAGGTCGGGGCCGGTGAACCGGCGACCGCTGAGCGTCAGCTGTTCTGCCACGGATGCCGGACGGCGGGCCAGCAGCCATGCCAGGTTCATCGGGGCGGCCAGTCCCTGTCGGATCTCGCCCACCTGCAGGAATGCCGTCTGGCCGGCCACCAGGAGGTCGCAGGCCAGGGCGAATGCGGCGCCACCGTTGATGGCGAACCGTTCGAGTGCCCCGACCACCGGCACCGGACAGGCGTAGATGGCCCGGTGGGCACCCACGAGGGAATCGAGTGCGGTTGGCAGCCAGGATGGCGGCGGATCGGCGTTGTACTCCCCGAGGTCGAGACCAGAGCAGAAGCCCCCGTCCGCACCGTGGAAGAGCACTGCACCGACGTCTTCACGGGCCGCCACCTCGTGGAAGGCCTCGGCCAGTCGGTCCATCATGGGACCGGTGATGGCGTTCTTCCGGGCCGGCCTGTTCAGGACGATGGTGGCCACACCGTCGTCCACCGAAACAAGGACCTCGGGCTCGCCGGGCCGGTCGTCTGGTCTGGAATCGGTCATCATGTCCTCGGCGGTGATGGGATACCCGGCTCATCGGGCAAGTGGAACAGATATTAGCCATATGGCTAAGATCAGTCAAACGAACCGACCGGAACGGAGCCCCGATGACCTCTCCCGACATCCTGGAAATGGACTTCGACTCCTATCTGGAGACAACCCGACCCTTCACCGACGAGGAGCTGATCCTCGGAGGAGGTCAGGTCCCGAGGTCGGCCAGCACCTGATCAGCCTCACGAACCAGCCAGCCCATGATCTCGGCCACCGGCTCCTGGGCCGTCAGGTGGGACACGCCTTGGCCGGCGGCCTCGTGCACCAGCGGTGCCACCTCGTGTCGCAGTATCTGGCCCAGGAGATCCCCTATGAGGATGTCCTGGAACGGCATGCCCAGGGGCGTCGGGGCATCGGCGGCCTCCCACTCGTCGCTCCAGGCCGAGCGGAGCATCCGGAGCGTCTTTCCGCTGTCGGAACGGCTGACAACCGTGTCGCCGGGACCGGCTGCCAGCAACTTGTCCAACACTGATCGGCTGGGTCGTGCCTCCACGGAGGCCAGGAAGGCCGTGCCGACCCACACCCCTTCGGCACCGAGTGCCAGGGCGGCGGCGAGGTGGCGGCCGGTCGCCACGCCCCCAGCGGCAAGCACAGGTCGTCCCCCGGCCACGTCAACCACCTGGGGGACCAGGGAGAACGTGCCGATCGGTCCGGTGTGGCCGCCCGCATCGGTTCCCTGGGCCACCAGCAGGTCGGCACCTGCCCGGATCGCAGACTCAGCGTGCGTGGGCGCACCCACCAGGCTGACTATGAGGGAACCCTGTTCATGGGCCGCCTCCACGGCCCAGGCCGGGGATCCGATCCCAAGTGCCAGGACCGGTATCCGGTGGTCCATGACCACCGACAGTTGCTGGCGGGCGGTCTCCTCACTCCTTACAAAGCGCGAGCGAAAGCCCGGCAGGCCGTCGTCCGGTACGTCGTACTTCTCCCGTATGTACTCGACGAACGCCACGTGGGCCGGCGGCAGGGTGGCCTCTATGGCCGACCGGTCGTCGGTGTCTGGCATACCGGCCGGAATGACCAAGTCCACTCCCCACGGCAGGTCCCCCAGTTCCTCCTTCATCCGACTGACACCCGCCTCGATCTCGTCAGGCGTACGTCGGGTGCAGCCCCAGACGCCCACGCCTCCCGCCCTCGACACGGCTATGGCCACATCGGGTTCCCACCAACTGAAGCCGAAGACCGGGTTCGCACACCCCAACTGCTCGCAGATCCTCGTCGTCACCACCGCTGTCCTCCCCATCTCGTCCTGATCACAGCATCGCCCCCAAGGCCGTGGCCAGGCCACCCAGTCCACACACCGAGAGCAACGCCGGCCGGAACCATCTGGCATCCACCCACCGTCGGAGGGGTGGAGCGAGCAGCAGCCCGATGAGGGCCGATCCCACCACGAGGGCGATCCGGCCCAGGTCCTCCCCGTCCACCTCGCCACCGACCACCAGCCTGATGAAGATCGCGCCACCCAGCACCAGGACCAGTGAGGAGATGTTCGGACGCAGCACCTCAGGTGGATCGTCGTGGTGGAGGATGGCGTAGGGCGGGCCCGGAAGGGCGGCGACCCGCAGGGAGAGCGCCACCAGCACCCCTGCCAGGACCGACGTCCATGATCGTCGACGTGGGTGCCATCCCGACGCCACCGCAACCACCGACACCACCACCAGCAGGCCGATGGCCGCTGTCAGCCCCCGTTCGGAAAGGCCGGCCAGGGCCAACTCGCCCAGCACCAGGCCGATCGGAGCGCCGAGCAGGCAGCGCCTCCAGCGGCGGGCATCGAAGCCTGCGAACTCCATGGTCACGTTGCGGATGCCGACCACGGCTCCGCCCAGGATCAGGGGCAACGGGACGAACGCAGGGTCTATGGCCAGCAGGACGGGCGCTGCAACGAGGGTGATGCCGATGCCGGCGGTGGCCTGAACCATGGCACCGGCGGCGACGGCCAGCACGACGAGGATGATCTCGAGCGGGCTCACCGGATCGACCNTAGTCGGATCGGACGTTCTATTAGCCAGTCGGCTAACCTCGTCGGCAGACGCTCGGCCGGAAGCCCAGGGAGAAAACCATGCGCGCCGCAGTCCTCCACGAAGCACCCGGTGACCTCGTAATCGAGGACCTCGACATCGCCTCGCCCATCGGCCGTGAGGTGCTCATACACACCAGGGCCTCCGGTCTCTGCCACAGCGACCTCCACGTGATCGAGGGACTCCTCCCGCTTCCCTCGCTGCCAGCCGCACTCGGCCACGAGGCCTCCGGAATCGTCGAGGCGGTTGGNCCCGACGTGACCGCCTTCAGCCCNGGCGACCACGTCATCACCTGCCTGACCCAGTTCTGCGGCCTGTGCAGCGAGTGCCTGGCCGGTCGGATCTGGATCTGCCCGAATCGCCACAGCCTCGTCCGCGATCCGAACGAGACCCCCCGCCTGACCCTCGGTAACCGACCNGTGCTCCAGATGGCCGGCCTGGGTGCCTTCGCCGAGCAGATGCTGGTCCACGAGAACGGAGTGGTGGCCGTGGACCCGGACGTCCCGTTCGACGTTGCCGCCCTCATCGGTTGCGCGGTGATGACCGGTGTGGGTTCGGCTACCAATGGCGCCCGGGTCCGCCCCGGCGAAACCGTCGCCGTGATCGGCTGTGGCGGCATAGGCCTGAACATCGTGCAGGGCTGTCGCCTGGCCGGCGCAGGTCGGATAATCGCCGTCGACCTCAACGCCGACAAACTCGAGATAGCCCGCGGGTTCGGCGCCACCGAGGTCGTCGATGCATCGCAGGAGGACCCGGTGGAGGTGATCCTGCGACTCACCGATGGTGGGGTGGACGCCGCCTTCGAAGCCATCGGGCTGACGGCAACCGCCGACCAGGCCCTGGCCATGGTCCGACCGGGGCGTACCGCCTACCTGGTCGGGGTTCCACCGGTCACCAGCACCATGAACATCTCCGGTGCAGCCATGGTCCTCCAGGCCAAGGGCGTCCGCGGGCTGTTCATGGGAAACAGCAACTTCAAGGTGGAGATGCCCCTGCTGGCACGGCACTACCTGGAAGGACGCCTGGAACTGGACCGCCTGGTCTCGGCGCACATCACCCTCGACGAGGTGAACGACGGCTACGCCGAGCTCCGTGCCGGCGCAACCATACGATCCGTGATCACCTTCGACTGAGCACCGGGAACGCGACCGTCTCAGNCCTGACCAGCACCGAGGTGGGAGCCGCCAACCTCGCCTGAATCAGACCAGGCCCAGCACCTGCGGGAGGTCGGCCAGGCGGTCGATGACGTGGTCGGCCTCGGTCCCGTCCTCCGGGTCGTCCACAACACCTCGGAACCGGACCGTGGACATGCCCATGTCCCGGGCGCCGGCAACGTCGGTCCGCCTCAGGTCGCCCACGTGGGCCACGGTCGTCGGATCATCGATGCCGAGACCGTCCAGGGCCGCCCTGAAGATCACCGGGTCGGGCTTGTAGACGCCGACCTCGTCAGAAAAGGCGGCGAAGGTGACGTGCTGGAGGATGCCATGGGCATCAAGGAACGTCCGCAGGTGCCGGCCGGTCGCGAGGGCGGTATCGCTGACCACTCCGACGGCGACGCCGTCAGCCACCGCGGCGGACAAGACGTCCGCAGCGTCGTCCACCGGCGCCACCTCCAGGGCGAACGACGCCGACTCGAACGCGTCAGCGAGAGCCGCCCGGTCATCGACGTCGATGCGGTCGCCAAAGGCGGTGAAGCAGTCGGCGAGGGCTTCGGTAGGGCCGTACTGGTGTCCGGCCCTCCACTCCTCGTCGAACCGGGTGGGGAGCATCGAAAGCGTCCCATGGAGGAGGTCTTCGTGAATGTCCAACCCCCGCTCGACGATCACCTCGCGCCAGAAGCGGCTCCGGATCTCGACTGCACCCGGGATGCTGGTGAGGAGGGTGTTCCAGAGGTCGAAGGTGACCGCACGGATCCGGGCCATCTGGAACTGCGTCCCGGCTCTTCTGGGCTTCGGGTCAGGCGCGGCAGACGCCGTCGGCCACCGCAGCAGCAGCCACGGCCTCGGCCACCCGGTAAGGCACCAGCTTGTCGAACACCGATGGCACCACGAAGGCCGAGGTCAGGTCGGCATCGGACACAGACTCGGCAATGGCCCTGGCCGCTGCCAACTTCATGTTCTCGGTGATGTCCATGGCGCCAACGTCCAGGGCCCCCCGGAAGATCCCGGGGAAGGCAAGCACGTTGTTGATCTGGTTCGGATAGTCGCTCCGACCGGTGGCCATCACGGCGGCCAGGCCATCGGCCTCCTCCGGACGGATCTCCGGTTCCGGGTTCGCCATGGCGAACACGATCGGTTCCGGGTTCATGGTCCGCAGGTTGGCGGCGTCGATCAGGCCCGGACCGCTCAGGCCGATGAACACGTCGGTCCCGACGAGGACCTCCGCCAGCGTGCCCATCTTCCGTTCCGGGTTGGTGTGCTCCGCGAACCAGGCCTTGGCGGAGTTCAGGTTGTCACGACCCGAGTAGACGGCACCGGACCGGTCCACCCCGACGATCGAGCCCACACCGGCGCCCAGGAGGATCCTGCCGGTGGCGACTCCAGCTGCTCCCATCCCGGCGATGACCACGGACAGGTCCCCGATCTGGCGCCCGGTCAGCCGGCAGGAGTTCCAGAGGGCGGCGAGCACCACGACGGCCGTGCCGTGCTGATCATCGTGGAAGACCGGGATGTCCAGGGCCTCACGGAGGGCCTCCTCGACCTCGAAGGCTGCCGGAGCGGCGATGTCCTCCAGGTTGATGCCCCCGAAGGTCGGCGCGATCCGGATCACCGTGTCAATGATCTCCTGCGGATCGTTCACGTCCAGGCAGATCGGGAACGCGTCCACCCCGGCGAACTCCTTGAAGAGCAGGGCCTTCCCCTCCATCACCGGCATCGCAGCAGCCGGACCGATGTCACCCAGGCCCAGCACCGCTGTCCCATCGGTCACCACGGCAACCGTGTTCTTCCTGATGGTCAGATCGTGGGACCGAGCCGGGTCCCCGTGGATCGCCATGCAGACCCGCGCCACACCCGGCGTGTAGGCCATCGACAGGTCGTGACGGTCGTTCACCTCGGCGAGCGAGACCACCCCGATCTTGCCCCCCTCGTGCATGTTGAAGGTGCGGTCGTACCAGTCGAGGAGCTGGACGCCGGGGAGTCCCTCCACGGCTGCCACCACGACCGCAGCGTGATCCTCATCGCGACAGTTGACGACCACGTCGTTGACCAGGAGTTCGCCACGGACGTCGAACCCTCCCATCGACATGATGTTTGCGCCGGCCTCGCCGATCGCCGTCGCCAACCGGCCGAGGGTGTTCGGGATGTTGTCCAGCGCCACCTCGAGATGGATGGAGTAGGCGGCGGTGGGGAGGAATGGCATCAGTCGAGCCTAGGAGTGGTTCACGAAGGCCGTGCCTCCGGGAACGGCGCTCCCCGACCAGGCCGGGTCAAGGCCCTTCGTAGGGAAAGCCGAGGTCCGGAGCGGTCACCAGCGGGAGGAAGGCCATGCCAACGTCAGCGGCAGCAGCGGCACAGGTTCCCCCTCTGTCCACAATCGCCATTACCGCCACCGGAACGGCACCCAGGTCACGGACCACCGCTGCGGCCTCCAACGGTGACACGCCGCGGGTGACGGTGTCCTCGCACACCACGACCCGGTCCCCGGGAAGCAGGGCGCCGGCCAGCCGCCCCGCCACGCCGTGGCCCTTGGACTCCTTGCGGATGCTGAACGACCGCAGGTGACGGCCCCGGGCGGCGGCCACCGCTGCGATCCCGAATGCAACGGGGTCGGCTCCCGCCGTAAGGCCCCCGATGGCGGTGATCGGATCACCGTCGACTTCCAGGACCGCAATGGCCTCCAGGGCCGCTTCGGCCACCAGCAGGATGCCCTCGGGCCGACAGGCCGTCTGCTTGGCATCGCAGAACCACGTGCTGGTCCGGCCGGACTTGAGGGTGAACTCCCCGGTCCGTATGGAGTGCTCCATCAGGTGGGCGACCAGTGCTTCCCGGCGATCCGTCAACTTCCCATTCCTCCTGCGCTGCTGTAGGCCACGGTGCCGGTGCCGGGCACCAGCTCGCCGATCACCCGGGCCGGGCGGGCGCCTGATGCCAGCGTGGCCACCACCCCATCGGCCTCGGATGGTGGCACCACCAGCACCATGCCCACGCCCAGGTTGAACACCCTGGCCATCTCACCGTCACTGACACCACCCATGTC
>JGI26060J43896_10000798_pt1 | contig 11618 bp, 8 predicted proteins | sample MarorgKNORR_S2LV_6_FD_43896 | JGI IMG/M metagenome (IMG submission 43896) | reverse complement strand
GACTCTTGTGATTCATGATGAGTTAGATTTGCCTGTTGGCTTAATCAAGCTAAAACTTGGTGGTGGACATGGTGGTCATAACGGCCTAAGAGACACAATTAAGGCACTTGATACGAATAATTTTTATCGTCTAAGAATGGGAATAGGTCATCCAGGAACAAAAAATGATGTTGTAGATTTTGTTTTAAGCTCCCCAACTAGCTCTGAATTAAAACTAATTGAACAAGGAATGATAGAAGCATCAGGCATTATTAAAATGCTAGTTGATGGAGATTTTGAAGCAGCTATGAAGGCCCTTCATTCCTTATAATGGAGCAAGAAGATGGGATTTAAATGCGGCATAGTAGGACTTCCAAATGTAGGTAAATCAACACTATTCAATGCGCTAACAATGGCGGGCATAGATTCAGAAAATTACCCTTTTTGTACGATTGAGCCAAACGTTGGCATCGTGCCTGTTAATGATCCTCGATTACAAGGATTAGCAAATATCGTTACTCCAGAAAAAATTTTACCAACCACAATGGAGTTTGTAGATATTGCTGGATTAGTTGAGGGTGCTTCAAAAGGTGAAGGACTAGGAAATCAATTTCTTTCAAATATTCGTGAAACAGATGCAATCTTGCACGTTGTTCGATGCTTTGAAAATGACGACATCATTCACGTTTCAAATAAAGTTGACCCACTTGATGACATAGATACAATTAATACGGAGCTTGCCTTATCCGATCTTTTTAGCGCAGACAAGGCCTACCAAAAAGCTTTAAAAAACTCCAAGTCAGGGCAAAAAGAAGGCCTGCCTTTAAAAAACTTGCTTGAAAAAATCCTACCAACTCTTGAAGAAGGCCATGCAGTTAGATCTCTTGTCTTTACTGAAGAAGAGGAAAAGCTAGTTAAGGGCTTGCAATTGCTTACTTCAAAGCCAGTTCTTTATGTTGCCAATGTAAGTGAGAATGGATTTAAAAATAATCCTCACTTATCTGCATTAACGAACTATGCAGATAATGAAAATAGTCAAGTTGTTGCAGTATGTGCAGATATTGAGTCTGAAATTGCTGAGCTTGATGACGAAGATAAGCAAGGTTTTTTAGATGAGATGGGGCAATCTGAATCTGGTCTTGATCGCTTAATTAAAGCGGGATATAGGTTACTAGGTCTTCAAACATATTTTACTGCAGGCGTTAAAGAGGTTAGAGCCTGGACAATAAACATTGGAGATTCAGCTCCAATGGCCGCGGGTAAAATACATGGTGACTTTGAAAAAGGTTTTATTAGAGCTGAAACAATTTCATATGAAGACTTTATTCAATATAAAGGCGAAAAAGGTCAAAAGACGCAGGCAAGTTGCGCTCTGAAGGAAAGGAATATATTGTTAAAGATGGTGATGTAGTTCACTTTTTATTTAATGTATAACTGTTAATTTTTCAATGCAAAATACAAAACTACTTTTAATTTTAGATGGCTGGGGCTATTCTCAAAACTCTGAGAATAACGCAATAGCAATGGCTAACACCCCTAACTGGAATCATCTTATTGATACCTACCCTAATACGTTAATAGGAACCTCTGGAAAAAGTGTTGGACTGCCGGAAGGCCAAATGGGCAATTCAGAAGTAGGCCACTTAACAATTGGTGCGGGAAGAATTGTTGAGCAAGATTTCACCAGAATAGGTAATGACATTAAAAGTGGTGCTTTCTTCAGTAATAAAAATTTGTGCAAAGCACTTGACTCTGCTAAGGCTAATAATAAAGCAGTGCATATTCTTGGACTCTTATCTGATGGAGGAGTTCACTCGCACCAAGACCACATTTATGCGGCTCTTGAGCTGGCAAAACAAAAAGGCTGCAAAGAGGTTTATTTTCATGTCTTTACAGATGGGCGTGATACGCCGCCAAACAGTGCCTCAAAATTTATTGAACTGCTTGAGTTAAAAATCTCTGAGCTAAATGTAGGTAAAATTGTCTCAGTAGTAGGCAGGTTCTATGCAATGGATCGAGACAATCGCTGGGAGAGGGTTTCAAAAGCTTATGAATTAATATCTTCTGGAAAAGGAGATCGTAAAGCAGATTCTGCAAAAAATGCAATCCAAATGGCCTATGAAGAAGGCGAAAATGATGAGTTCATTGCCCCTACAATTATTGGTGAGCCTGTAAAAATTAATAATGGCGATACANTAATCTTTATGAATTATCGCGCAGATCGTGCAAGAGAAATAACTCAAGCCCTAACTTCAGAAATATTTGATGGATTTGATAGGCATGCGTTCAAAAAATGCAATTTTATTTGCCTCACAGAGTTCAAGAAAGACTTTAATCTTATTTGCGCTTATCCTCCAATATCTGTCTTTAACACTCTGGGTTACTATATTTCAAGCCTTGGTTTTAGTCAGCTTAGAATTGCTGAAACTGAAAAATATGCACACGTTACCTTTTTCTTTAATGGGGGCGTTGAGACAATACTTGCTGGAGAAGAAAGAAAGCTTATTCAATCGCCTAATGTAAAAACTTATGATTTAAAGCCAGAAATGAGTGCATATGAGTTAACTGAAAATCTTATTTCAGCACTTAAATCCCAAAAACATAAACTGGTTGTTTGTAATTTTGCCAACACAGACATGGTTGGGCACACTGGGAACCTTGAGGCAGCCATTAAAGCTGTTGAAGCAGTCGATAGCTGTTTAGGAAAAATTCACCAGGCATGTCTAGAGTCTGAAACCGAAGTCCTAATTACTGCAGACCATGGAAATGCAGAACAAATGTTAGACCCTGAAACGCAAAAAAACCATACTGCACATACAACTAATCCAGTCCCTTTAATATATGTTGGGAAAAGGAAAAGCTTACTTTTAGGTCCACATGTTGGTACACTTGCAGACCTAGCGCCTTCGCTTTTGGAACTTATGGAAATTGAACAGCCAAAAGAAATGACAGGCCAAAGCCTTTTTATAGAATAAACGGAAACTAAAATGAAGCAACCAAACTTTATCGCCCCCTCAATACTTTCAGCAGATTTTGCTAAGCTTGGAGAAGAGGTTGACAATGTTTTAGTTGCTGGTGCCGATATTGTTCATTTTGACGTCATGGATAATCACTATGTACCAAACCTTACAATTGGGCCTTTAGTTTGCGAAGCACTGAGAAATCATGGTGTTACTGCACCAATCGATGTCCACCTAATGGTAAAGCCAGTCGACAGAATTATTCCTGACTTTGCAAAAGCGGGGGCTTCTTACATCACATTTCACCCCGAAGCATCTGAACATATAGACCGCACAATAGGACTTATAAAAGAAAATGGCTGTAAAGCAGGTTTAGTTTTTAACCCAGCAACTTCACTTCACTATTTAGAGCATGTAATCGATCAACTTGACATGGTACTGCTGATGTCAGTAAATCCAGGATTTGGAGGTCAATCTTTCATAGCCTCGTCTTTAGAAAAATTGAAAATTGTAAGAAAATTAATTGATGAAAAAGGCCTTAGCACAAGACTTGAGGTTGATGGCGGCGTTAAAGTTGATAACATTCAAGAAATTGCAGCAGCTGGTGCTGATACATTTGTTGCGGGGTCAGCGATTTTTAATACTGAAAATTACAAGTTAACGATTGACAAAATGCGCAAAGAGCTGGCTTTAGCTAAATAACCTTTAAGACAAAATTTAAACCACCTCAATAGCCAGTTGTGAGAAAATATTCTCTTTGTTTTTTTAAACTGAGCATTTATGGGAAAGTCATCCTTTTTTGGTCCTGAAACAATATCTTTACATTCTGGTTATCAGCCAGAACCGTCTTTTGGAAGCAGAGCAGTTCCTATATACCAAACCACCTCTTATGTTTTCGAAACAGTTGACGATGCTGCAGCTCTTTTTAATATTGAAAAAGGTGGTCACATATATAGCCGAATAACCAATCCAACGGTTGCGGTTTTAGAGCAGCGAATCGCTGCACTTGAAGGTGGTGTTGGAGCTATTTGTACTGCTTCAGGCATGAGCGCACTTTTTGTTACTTTTATTAGCCTGTGTTCTGCAGGAGATCATATTGTAAGTGCGTCACAAATTTATGGCTCAACAGGAACACTTCTAAAACACACTCTTAAACGGTTTAACATAGAGTGTACCTTTGTTTCTATAAATGATGAAAAAGCGCTAAAAGGTGCAATACAAGAAAATACTAAGCTTGTGTTTTGTGAGTCAATAGGAAATCCAGGGCTTGAGGTTTCTGACCTTCCTAAAATTGCTGAAATCGCCCATCAAAATAACTTGCCGCTAGTTGTGGATGCTACTTTTTCTACGCCTGTATTATGCAAACCTTTTGAGCACGGCGTTGATGTTGTTGTTCACTCAGTCACAAAATGGATTGGTGGACATGGAGTTGCTGTTGGAGGGGTAATAGTTGATGGCGGGTCTTTTGACTGGGGTTCTAGCAACAAACACCCAACCCTAACAACGCCTTATGAGCCATTTCATGGTATAAATTTTTGGGAAGAATTTGGTCCATCTGCCCTATCAATGAAAATTAGGGCAGAATCAATGCGTGATTTTGGTCCAGCAATGAGTCCTCATAGTGCATTTTTGATTCTTCAAGGAATAGAAACCCTTACCCTTAGAATGAATCAACATGTAAAAAATGCAGTTAAACTCGCAAAGTGGCTCCTAGAACAATCCGCTGTTATGTGGGTTAACCATCCAGATTTACCTGAAAACCCAACTTATGAAATTGCTCAAAAGCTATTTCCAAATGGTGCTGGCTCTATGCTATGCTTTGGAGTCAAAGGTGGCAGAGAAGGTGGCGCGGCATTTATCAACGCACTAAAATTATCATCTAATTTAGCAAATGTTGGTGACTCAAGAACCTTAGTCCTTCATCCAGCTAGTACAACTCACTCGCGCCTTGATGAAGAAGCAATGAAAGCAGCTGGGAGTAGTGTTGACTTAATACGCGTATCTGTTGGAATAGAATCTGTATCAGATATTATTAGTGACTTCAAATCTGGACTTAAAGCAGTAGAAAAGGCAATTTCATAATGAATATTGTTGTTGATGGAGAAAATATTTTTGTAGCCACTGGCGGCTGTGCATTTGATCCTAAAAAGCCTACTGTAGTGTTTGTTCATGGAAGTGGTCTAGACCATAGATCTTGGGCCCTTCAGGCTAGATGGTTTGCTTTTCATGGTTTTTCAGTATTCGCACCTGACCTTCCAGGTCATAGCCTTTCAGAAGGCAAACCTTTAAAAACAATTGAAGAGATGGGCAAATGGCTTGGAAAAACTCTTAAACTAGCAGGCTGTGAATCAATACATCTTGTTGGCCACTCTCAAGGATTTCTTGTTGCTTTAGAGACAGCCAGCTCTTTAGGGGCAAAACTAAAAACACTAACTGCTGTTGCAACAGCTGCCTCAATACCTGTTAACGAAGCTCTGGTTGACGCAGCCAAAAAGACACCTATTGATGCAGCTGATATGTTGCTCAAGTGGGGGTTTGGCTCTCAATCACAATCAGGTAGTAGTGCTGTTCCAGGAATGCAGCCTATTGGAATTGGTCGACAAATAATGGCTAATAATCCCCTAGCAGAAGATCTTATTGCTTGCACTGAATATAAAAATGGCATAAATTGTGCTAAAAATATCAACATTCCCTCTAACGTTATTCTCGCAACAGAAGACAAAAATACACCTCTTCGATTCGGCTTAGAATTAGCTGAGCTGCTGAATGCTGAGACCACAACTATTTCTAATGCAGGCCATATGCTTCCAATAGAGTCTCCAAAAGATACTCTTGACGCCATTAAATCATTCATCTTAAAAAACTCTTCATGACAAATCAAATTAAAAAAGTTGGCGTTATTGGCGCCGGAACAATGGGGGCTGGAATTGCTGGTCAAGTTGCAAATGCTGGGGTAGAAGTTTGGCTTCTTGACCTTCCTAGTGAGGGTGAGAACGTAAATAGCTTAGCGGCTAAAGGCCTTGAAAGGCTTAAAGATCCAGATATGCCTGGCCTTATGAGTAAAGAAGCGGAAAGCCTTATAAGAATTGGAAACACTCGTGATCACTTCCATCAGCTTGAGGATTGCGACTGGATTGCTGAAGCTGTTGTAGAGAGGCTTGATATTAAGCAAGCCCTTTATCAAAAGTTAAATGAAAGCTGTAAAGAGTCAACCATTATTACCTCTAATACATCAACGATTCCTATTAGTCTTCTGACAAAAGGAATGCCAAAAAAGTTTTGTGAGCGCTTTGCAATAACTCATTTTTTCAACCCAGTTAGATTCATGAGATTACTTGAATTGGTGCGTGGTGAATTTACTAGAGATGAAGTAATTGATACTCTTGATTTATTTAGTGAAAAAATACTTGGAAAAGGTGTTGTCTCCTGCCTAGATACGCCTGGCTTTCTTGCTAATAGAGTTGGTGTTTTTGCTATCCAGTGTGCCCTTCATAAAGCCTTTGAATATAAACTATCGCCAACAGAAGCGGATGCTTTTTTTGGCAGACCTCTAGGTCTTCCAAAGACAGGAGTTTTTGGGCTATATGATTTAATAGGCATTGACCTTATGGCTGATGTTGTCAAAAGCCTCGTAAGTATACTGCCAGAAAATGATGCTTTTCATAAGTACTCGTCTCAAATTAAGTTTATGAGCAAAATGATTGCAAATGGCCAAACTGGAAATAAAAATGAAAAAGGTTTTTATAAACAAATTGGTGATGAAAGACAAGTAATTGATTTGTCGAATGGGAGTTATGGTCCTCATGAGCGCTTAAAAACCCCTCTTCTTGAAGAGGCAGAAAAAATTGGGATCTCTTTTATTATTAAAGACACAAGCCCGTATGGTCTTTATATATGGGATGTTATTTCAGAAACGCTCTGCTATGCTGCTTCTCTGGTACCAGANGTCACTGATGATTTAACGCAGATAGATGATGCTATGAAGCTTGGCTATAACTGGGTTCAGGGGCCATTTGAGCTGTTAGATGAAATTGGAATTGAGTACTTTGTTGACAGACTACAAGCTGATGGTAGAGACGTTCCAGAGTTTCTTCTTAAGGGTATTAACAATAAATTTTATATCAATTCAAAATCTGGATTAAGCTCCCTTTCGCCTAGTGGCAATCTAAAACCAATTATCAGGCCAGATGGTGTGCTTAGATTTTCTGAAGTACGACAAACCCTCAAAGCAATCAATTCAAATGAGTCTGCTAGCTGGTTTGAATACGAAGGTGCNGCAATTGTTGAGTTTCACTCAAAAGCTAATGCTCTTGATAGTGGGTCTTTAGATATGATTTCTGATGCAATATCTGAGTCTGAAAAAAAGGGCTTACGAGGNGTGGTAATTCACAATGACTTCCAGCATTTCTCATGTGGGGTTAGTCTTTGGAGTGTTAGAAATTGCTTTGAAAAAAATGACTTTGATGCTCTTGATGCATTTCTTATTTACTTTCAAAACACAATGCTACAAATGAGAAATTCAAAACTACCTGTAATTGCTGCCCCTGTTGGNATGTCAATTGGTGGTGGCTTTGAAGTTGTCCTTCATGCTGATCATGTTGTTGGTCATGCTAACTCTGTCATGGGCCTTGTTGAGTCATTTATGGGGGTTGTTCCAGCTGGTGGTGGATGTAAAGAAACACTATATAGGTGGTCTGAAAGTCTAGGAGACGGTCGGAAAGGTGCCTGGAAATCATTTATGAATATTGGACTTGGTAGAAAAGCCAACTCTCCACAAGAAGCTGATGCTCTATCAATGAGAAGAGCTAATGATGTCTTTCATATGAATAGAGACCGCATACTGACTNNTGCGCTTTCATCGATTGAGACAACCTCAAAAGCAAAAGCCCGAAATCCCCTNGCACTTTCTGGCGTAGACCACTTTGAAGAAATGCTGGAATGGCTTACAACAAATCATAAAAATGGCATGCTTACGCCACATGATGTGACTGTTGGAACTGAGATTGCAAGAATTATGACTGGTGGAAATTGTGCTTCTGGTACTATTTTTACTGAACAAGATATTTTAGATGCTGAGCGCTCTTCATTCCTCACTCTTGCTCAAACGCAAGAAACGCAAGCAAGAATTGTATCTATGTTAGATAATGGAATTACGCTTAGAAATTAACCGTTAATGCTATGAAAAAAAATCCTGCAAATTTTATACCTCTTTCACCGCTTTCGTTCTTACATAGAACCGCGGATGTTTATGGTCAGCACACTTCTGTAATTTATGAAAATAGAACTTACACTTGGAGTGAGTCAAGAGAAAGATGCGTTCGAATTGCCTCAAGTCTAAAAAGTTATGGCATAAAGCCAGGTGATACTGTCTCAGTACTGGCATTTAACACCCCAGAAATGTTTGAATCACATTTTTCAATTCCAATGGCTGGTGCAATCCTAAACACTATAAATATTAGACTTGATGCCGCAACAATTGCATACATTTTTGACGACAGTAATGCAAAGATGCTCTTTGTTGACAGAGAGCTTTTTGCAGTTGCATCTGAGGCCCTCTCTATGACTTCAGTTAGTCCAAAAATAGTAGTAATAAACGATTCTTTTGCTGAATCACAGCCTGATATTTCTTCAGATATAACTGATTATGAATCTCTAGTTGTAAATGGAGATCCTCTATATAACTGGCAAATGCCTGATGATGAGTGGAGCCCACTTTCACTNAGCTACACCTCTGGAACAACTGGAAAACCTAAAGGCGTCGTCTATCATCATCGTGGCTCTTATTTAATGAGTATGGGTACTGTGATTGGCTGGAGCNTTCCCAACCACCCGGTTTATCTGTACTCAGTTCCATTATTTCACTGCAATGGCTGGGGCCATGCTTGGACAATGGCTGCGATCGCTGGAACTATAGTTTGCCTTAGGACTTTTGCCCCTGAAAAAGTATTTAACCTCCTTGAACAGCATAATGTAACTCACTTTGGTGGAGCTCCTATAATGCTCAATATGCTTGCCAACGCGCCTAAAGAAACGCAAAAATATTTTGAGAGAGAAATTAAAGTAATGACTGCTGGCGCACCTCCTCCTGCAAAGGTTTTAGAGAGCATGATGAAACTAGGATTTAATGTTATGCATGTATATGGATTGACTGAAACGTATGGACATATCCTTCAAGCCGCACCTCAAGCATCTTGGCTTAATGAGAGTCCAGCCGAGCTTGCTAAATTAAGCTCAAGGCAGGGAGTAAGATTCCCAATGACCGAGGATGTTAGCGTCATTGATCAAGAGACTGGGCAGCGAGTTCCGCATGACGGAGAGGCGATTGGTGAAATTGTAATTCGCTGTAACACTTGTATGATGGGCTATTGGAACAGCCCCAAGGCAACAGAAGAGGCATTTGCAGGTGGCTGGTTTCATAGTGGCGACCTAGCAGTAATTCATAGTGATGGCTATATTCAAATTAAAGACAGATCAAAAGATATCATCATATCGGGTGGTGAGAATATTTCTTCCGTGGAGGTTGAAAATGTACTTTATCAACATCCTGCAGTCGGAGAAGCAGCGGTTGTAGCAATGCCAAATGAGACTTGGGGAGAAGTGCCGTGTGCATTTGTAGAACTCAAGTCTAACCAAGAGGCTTCTGAAGATGAGCTTATAGCCTTTTGCAAAAACAATATGGCTAAATTTAAAAGGCCAAAAAAAGTTGTCTTTGGGCCGCTGCCAAAAACCGCAACTGGGAAAATACAAAAACACGAGCTTAGAGCGTCAGTTAAAAACCTAGGAGAAGAATAATGTCATACTATACTGCGCCTGTAGAAGATATGAGTTTTGTATTAAAAGAAGTTGTTGAAATTGAAAAACTTTGTAATGAGATAGGCCTTGATGCTTCAACAGTTGACATAATTGATACTGTTTTAGATGCTGCAGGAAAGCTTGCAAAAGAAGAGATAGAACCAATTAACAAAACTGGTGACTCAGAGGGTTTAAAAATTGACAGCTCTGGCAAAATCACTACTGCAACTGGTTTTAAAGAGGCGTACCAGCACTTTGTTGAAGGAGGATGGGGCTCGTTACAATTCTCACCTAATTATGGAGGACAAGGCGTCCCTTTTGTCGTTGCTGCAAGCGTTCAAGAAATGTGGCATTCGGCAAACATGTCATGGGGTCTGTGCCCTCTCCTTACCCAGGGAGCAGTGGAAGCAATAACTCTAAATGCAAATGAGGAACTCAAACAGCGCTACCTTCCAAAGCTTATATCTGGTGAGTGGAGCGGCACGATGAATCTTACTGAAGGTGATGCAGGGACAGATGTTGGTTCGCTTAAAACGCGAGCAACTCCAAACGGTGATCATTATTTAATCCGTGGTCAAAAAATTTATATCACTTGGGGCGAGCACGATATGTCTGAGAATATCATTCATTTAGTGTTGGCCCGACTGCCAAACTCTCCTCAGGGTGTTAAAGGCATATCTTTGTTTTTAGTGCCAAAGATTCTTGTCAATGATGATGGCTCCCTTGGAGAGTCAAACGACTTAAAAGCATTATCAATTGAGCACAAAATTGGAATTCATGCTTGCCCGACGTGCGTCATGACCTATGGAGAAGAAGATGGGGCAATTGGCTACTTAGTTGGCGAAGAAAATAGAGGTATTCAGTGTATGTTCACAATGATGAATAATGCAAGACTCACAGTTGGACTCCAGGGAGTATCAGTTTCAGAACGTGCATACCAACAAGCGCTTAGTTTTTGTAATGAACGTGTTCAAGGAATTGCTCCAGGATTTCAAGAGCCTGGTCCAATCGCTAGGCATCCTGATGTGCAAAGAATGTTAGCAAACATGAAATCCATTACCGAAGCATCGAGAGCTTTAGCCTATTCCGCTTGTGCAGAAGTTGACTATTCTGGAAGCGACTTGCCAGCAGAATTATTAGAAAAACATAAAAGGAAACTTGGAGTCTTAACGCCGGTTGTAAAGGGCTGGTGCACTGAAACCGCACAAGAAGTTGCCTCTGTCAGCCTTCAGTGTCACGGAGGAATGGGCTATGTTGAAGAGACTGGAATTGCTCAGATTTTAAGGGATGCACGCATACTTCCAATCTATGAAGGGACCAATGGAATTCAAGCAATGGACCTCGTTGGTAGAAAAATCATTAGCGATGATGGGCTTGGAGTTAGGGAGCTTATTTTAGAAATGCAAGAATGTGTCGAAGCCCCATCATTATCAAAGCTGATTTCCATGTCACAGATTGATCGGTTTAAAAAGTCTCTTGATGATCTTGAAGAAACTGTTTCGATTATTACTAAAAACTCTGATGACAAAGAATTTACTGGAAAAATTGCCTTTGATACACTCATGATGATTGGAACTATTTCAGCAGCTTGGCAAATGCTTTTAAGCGTTGAGAGGGCATCATCTGCTTTTAAAAACAACACATCATCTTCTGAATTTTTAAAAGAAAAAACTAAAACTGCAAAACACTATCTAGACTTTATCATGCCAAGATATCTATCAAATTTTTCAACAATATCTGCGTGTACGAATTAATTAGATTTACCCTATTGCAATAATATTGCATTTAGGATATATTATCCTGTTTTAATTAAACAGGACTCAAAAATGTTAAAACTTAGCTTTCTTTCGTTACTATTAATTTCTTCTTTTGCAAGCGCAGAGGAAG
>JGI26060J43896_10000795_pt1 | contig 11649 bp, 11 predicted proteins | sample MarorgKNORR_S2LV_6_FD_43896 | JGI IMG/M metagenome (IMG submission 43896) | reverse complement strand
AAACGGAAGGTTCTGCTCGTATGTTAAGTTCAAATCTTGATTATGAAATTAATGCTGCCAGCAGTGTTCGCTTCAATGCTCTCTGGCTTGATGCTAGTGGAAATACGGAGGTGGTAAGACAGACTACTGATCTGAAAGTGATTCCCAATAAGGATGCTTTTCAAAGAGAGGAAAGCCCAGCCACTCAAGATAACTGGGAAATAGGCGGAGATTATGAATGGAATACAGAGGGTGGTGATCGCTTTAAAATTCTATTCATTAGTAATTCACTCACCGATTCGAGGACTAGAGAGCGATACGATCTCTTTAGCGAAACATCGAAAGAGAAAAACCTCTACCTCGATTCTTGGAGTAATACCAAGGAACGTATTGTTCGTGGGTCCTATACATTTAACATATTTGACAGTCAGGATATCGAGATTGGTGCCGANAGGGCGCAAACTATTCTTGATTCAAANNTAGCTCTAGGTCTATCTAATGCCATTGGCCTTTCATCANATNCTGTGGGNGGGCTTATTCCAGTNTCNGTGGGTAANGCCAANTCCGTAGTTGAAGAGATGCGCTATGAACCTTTTATTATTCACAATTGGATTATTAATTCACAGATGTCTCTAGAAACCTCAGTTCTCTATGAGTATTCGGAGATAGAACAAAGTGGAGATGTTTCCAAGAAGCGAGATTTTAACTTTGTTAAGCCAAAAGTAGATTTTAGGTATGATTTAACTCCACAACTCCAACTGAGAGGAACAATTGAGAAGGTCGTTGAGCAACTTACTTTCAGTGACTTCGTAGCGGTTAGTGATGATCAAGATGAGGATTCAAATTTCCAGGCTGGCAATGCTAATTTACGTCAAGAGTGGTACTGGAATTATGAAGTTAATTCAGAATACAGATTACCCAATGACATTGGGGTTGTGAGTGGAAGGCTTTATTTTGAGGATTGGCATGATCGCATCGAACGTCTGGATGTTACTGTAAATGAAAATCAGTTACAAAGTGCTAATGGAAATATAGGTGATGGCGAAAAGTACGGATTAGAGCTGAAAGCAAGCATCCGCATGCGAATGATTGGTATGCCTAATTTGCTAGTTACCGGCGTGCAGGAAATGGAGGATTCTAAAATAAAGGATCCATTCCTGGGGACTGAGCGGAGAATGCTATTTAGTTGGAGGGGTCGTAATACTCTTGGATTCAGACATGATATACCGAACCTAAGCCTTAATTATGGTGTCAATTGGAGTAATTTGTTTGATGGGAATAGAACCAGATACGATATCGATGACATTGAATATGGGGCGGGCGATCCTTTTTGGGGCGCTTTTGTAGAGTGGGTAAGTCCTGCTAATATGACCTTCCGTTTAGATGCTCAAAGGATTGTTAGCAATGGCGAATTTTGCCGTGAAAGGCAGCGCTATGTAGGCCGTATTTCTAGCGGTATCCTTGAAGAAATTGAAGATCAGTGCAGCACATCAGGCCCTACTGTTTCTCTTAGTATGACCGGGACATTTTAGCCTCTGAGAGGCAATAGCTAGATTTCAATCCTACCTGGGGCATCATCAGCTATAAATTTTGTTTTTTCCGTATCAAAGCAAAAAGAGTGCTTGGTTGCTTTAGGTAACGCTTATCCTGTACAAATATTTACGCCATGATGAGGTTGTTGCCTGGCGGTCATGATTAAGTCACCCCAATTATGTATCTCTCCGGGAAATAGGCCAGTTTGGTGCAAGCATGCAGTACTCGCATCATAGTCATAATTACCAAGGGAGCAATTTGACAAAAACAGAAACATTATCATTGTGAGCTTCTTCATGGTTACAACTCCATTGCTCGCTTTATGATTTGTGGAAATCAAGTTAACTTAACGATTAATTATCAATTTAGCAACTAAGCGTCCGTGTAGGCCAATTCGTCTGTATTTATTATTAGATCTGCTGTTCATATCAATCTATAATTCTTAAGCCAAATTAGATCTCCTGGAATGCCCCCAACGTAAAGAGGTATTGCTCCGCATTGGTCAAGATGAAGTTCACATTTCGATAGGCAGCTGTACCGGAGACAAATAATTCTGGTAATAGCAGTATGCCAGTAGCGGCATCGAATATGGCGATCTTATCGACTGTTTCCGCGATGGTCTTAATACTACTAAGTTCTAGTTTCACAATTACATCAGGCTCCGTCGCACTGATAGTGAAAACCAAAGACGCTAAGCCGGCCGGCCCAGCATCAACAGTGACTCGCAGTTCGCCACTCGCTTCATCATAGTAATTTGGTGCCATTACCGTTGATTCTTGTTGAGTGACATTAATCGTTATGAAATTACTGGAGACTAAAGCACCACTTGTATAATTATTAAGCGGGAAATCAGACATCCCTGCTACGGTATAAGTTTTCAGTGATGCAATTATATCTACAACATTCATACCATCACCGATAACTTTGCCAAATACTGTGAAGCCTCCGTTCTGTCCGTCTAGGTGTGAGCTGTTATCTGATAGATTAATAAACCATTGGCTTGTGGCGCTATTAGGGTCTCCGCTAAGCTTTGCCATGGCGATAGTCCCGCGGGTATTTGAGAGATTAAATTCATTTTTGACAGGCATGTCGGTTGTTACGGGGTCTAACCTGTATTTAGCCTCGTTGAACGTATATCCACCAGTTTGTAGAACAAAGGAAGGCATTGAACGGTGAAATAATATGCCGTCATAACGGCCAGCATTCACATAATTAAGAAAATTGGAGACGGTGGCAGGAGTAATATTGTCGAATAATTCTATTGAAAAATCACCAAGAGGTGTGGTCACTCGAGCGATAGTATTAGCTGAAGTTAATTGGCTGGAGAGTAGTAATACTGTAATTAAGTAAAGGTGTTTTTTGAGAAAAGAATGGCGGGAATATTTATAGCTAAACATAAGATGTCTCTAATCTGTGATTCATTTCTTACTCTCTCAATTCTTTTTTTGGAATGCGTAGCCATAGCTGATGTTAGCTGCATCATTGTCGCGCATATTCCTTCGTGGCTGAAAGTGTTTCTTAATTTTCTAGCTTTAAGATCAGTTTTCTCAAATCAGTAAGCCTCCATGAGATTCAAATAACGTCACTACCTACTTTCATAATATAGGTATAAGTATCCGTTGTCTTTTCAAATTTACCGCTGCAGCTGATCAGATCAATAATAACTGAGATACAATTATTACGATATTTATTAGTACTATGCGATGTATAGATGCCCGCATATTAGGCGTTATGCTAGAGCTCTGTAGAAACTGCAACCGGTGGTGGCAATCCACCAGACAGCGGTCCTCTTTATTAGATACATCTGTGACATGTATCAATCGTTCAGCTATGATGCTTTTCTAATAAAAAAAGGGGAAAGGAATAAAGTCATGAAGAAACTACTGTTATCAATTGTAATACTATATAGCGCCCAATTTGCATCGGCTGAAATTGTTGAAGTTTATCGCTGGAAAGCTTTTCCAGGTAAAGGAGCTGAANTGCTTGTGGCCGCGCAGGAGGCCGCATCGATTCACAAGGCTATGGGTGCATCGGTCCAAATCAATCAATTAGATATTGGGTCGACTCAAAATATGGATTATGTTTTGCGTTATGACGATCTAAGCAGCTGGGGACGGGTTAAAGATATGAATGCTACGAGCGCTGATTGGATCGCATTCTTTACGCGCTTCGCAGAGAATCCTCCAGGAGAACTCGTTGAAAGTATATTTGCCACAAATACAGATGCGGCAACGATGGCCGACGACTTCACTGATGTGTCCGCATTCTCTGTCTTTGTCTGGGATCCTGTCCCTGGTGGTTCCGTCGCCCTCACTGAAGGCTTTGCAGCTGCGAAGCTGATACATGAGAACTTAGGAGCTCGAGTTGAGACTTATCTCGAAACCTTCGGTGGCACTGACAAAATGCATTATGTAATGCTATTCGATTCATGGACTCATATGGCAGAAGTGACTGAGGCCTTGAGTACAGATGAGGCTTGGCTGGCTTTTAATGCTGCGACTTTAGGCGCAACAGATCCGATTGCGATTCTCGTCCAATCTTTCGCGGGCTCAGTGCTCGCAAATTTCTAAAGTCTTTCGCTATACTTTTAAAGTCATAAATAAAGGTGGGGTGTTCCAGCCCCTCTTTATTTATGATGCTTTATTCTCGTTTTAGCAAGCTATACGGAGCACAATACAACACCTATGTGCCGAATAGATCAGCGCCGATAAAGAATCGGCTCACTGATATAAGCTTTATTGCAATCAAGAGCTGTCGGGAACCTGAATCGGAGAAGCTTGTAAGTTATAGTCAGGAGGGATAGCACGCCGACAGAAGCCAGCGTGTCCCATCCTTAAACTTACATTACCCCATAATCCGGGCTTTAATATCCATAACTAAAGCGGCTACGGCATATCCGTGAATTGCGCTTGTTAGGTTGTCTAAGAAATCTTTTCCATACTCACCTACAACGGGAATATCACTTCCTAGAGTTGCTGACATAGCTGGAGCAGCTATCGCGAGAGCATAAATCATTGCTTGTCCAGCGCGATCATCTACGACGCTCATTACGCCGTGGGCTAAACCAATTACTACTAATAATAGTCCCCAGTACTCAAAAGGTACAAATATGGCTATAAGGCTTATTGCGACGGCTGCGATAGGGGCGGTTTTATCTATATTCATGATATTTCCTCTTTTATTTTAATTTATATCTTTAGCGGGTTTTACAAATTGAATGCTCAATTTATGATTAGGAATACTTTAATATACATAATCAAAGAGCTATGGCATATAAAAAGGCGAGTCATTAGACTCTCCTTTTTAACGCATGAATGTTCCTAATCCGCCATAATTCGCGATTTCACTTCCATAATCAGGGAAGCAATTGCATATCCTGCTATCGCAAGGGCGAATTGATCAACGAATTGATTGAGGTACATACCAAGGACGGGTATCGAGTCTAACGTGTCCGCTAATCTAGGGAACGCGAATGCGCCTACTATAATCGCGGCCTGTGAGGCATGGTCCGTAACGGGGCTCATTAATCCGTGCACTAACCCTATAAGCACAAGTACCAGGACGAACCACTGAGCATTTCCTTCAAGGACATAGCCACCTCCGTCCGCGAAAGGGACGCGTCCAACTTCTCCCACTACTAATACTGCTATAGCAGCCACAACCACTGCAGCTATAGGTGCAAGTTTATCTATGTTCATTACATTTCCCCTTTTATTTTAAATTTTATCTTCAGCGGGTTTTACAAATTGAAAGCACAATTTATAATTGGGAACAAATTAATTTATCCCGAAACTAATATTTACTCCCTTTCAACATAGCTGTCCATAACAATTAAAACTTTAACAGAAATTAAAAGATAATTGATCGAGCATTCTGGGAAGCAAGTTATCATGATTAGCGACTTTAGNAGGAGGTTCGCTAAGTTAAATCAAAAGCTAAAAGGAGCTTAATTCTACATTGAACTCGATGTATGTCATAACGCCACTTTTAAATTATCACTAGTAATTGAAGGAAATTCTCAATTGATGCGTAACTCACCAATCAGATGGAGAAAGGTATGTTCTTGAATTAACACCTAAAGCACCGTCTGGCGAATTAAATTTCTAAATAGTTAACAAAAACTACGACCTAATATTTCCTTTCCACAAGAACATGCTCGGACTTCTATCGCTGGCCAAACAATTATGGTTTGGCTAATTCTCTTCTTAATAATATTTCCAATACGACGCCTGCAATTATAAGAGCCGGAATATCTCCTAAAAAATGACCCCGCTCGGTTGTGTCTATTAGTGCTTGACCGAACATGATGAAGCCGTGAGCTAGGCTGCTGTAGATAACAAATCTAATAAAAAGGACATGTTTCAGCGGATCTTTTGAGGCCTGAAAAATCATCATCAGGCCCATGACTAGGTAGATACCAACGATCATTATCTGGTATTCGGGTTGACCAGGAGACCAAGCCCAGCCGCCAAATAAGTCGATTTGAAAGAGACCATAAACTGAACAAAATATGATGCCAAAACCAACCAGGGAAATTCTTAAAGGGCTCATTGTTATTCTCCTTGCTTTTAGTTAGTTTACAAAGGTTATGCAAGAGACTACTTCTTAATGGTTCCATTTTCACCAGCCTCTTTGGGACGCTCGGTGGAGTTCCCAGAGCAGGCTTATCAAGTAGCTTAAGGTAATGTTTTATAAGGCATGCGCTAGAATACCTCAGCGCTATTAAACGAATGAAAACCTTTATTAACGAGTACATGAATAATGCAAAGAGAGATATTCAAACTTGGCAATTTCGACCTCCAGTGTGGAGAAACCCTCCAAGATGCGTTCATATCCTACGAGGCTCATGGACAACTAAATTCGGAAAAATCTAATGTTATTGTCTACCCTACATGGTATTCAGGCAGCCATGAAGATGTCCGCGCTGCAATAGGGCCAGGCAGAGCTCTCGATCCGGAAAAATATTTCATCCTAGTTCCTGATATGTTTGGCAATGGACATTCCACTTCACCAAGTAATACAGAATATCCGCATGACCGGGGAAGGTTTCCTTCGGTTACTCCTTACGACAATGTAATAGCTCAACATCAACTTTTAACCAACCTTTACGGAATTACTAAGATTAAGCTGGTTGTCGGATTTTCTATGAGTGCTCAACAAGCTTTTCATTGGGGCGCGCTATACCCGGAATTAGTTGGCGCCATTGCTCCTATTTGCGGCAGTGCAAAGACCGCTTCACATAACTGGCTTTTTCTCGAAACACTAAAAAAAGCACTTATTCTCGATGAAAATTTCAACTCCGGTGATTATGTGTTGCAGCCAGAGGCAGGATTAAGAGCTTTTACTGCTATCTATGCGAGCTGGGCATTTTCTCAAACATTCTATAGAGAAAACCTTCACCTCTCATGGTTGGGAGAAAAATTTGATTCAATGAGCAGTTTTCTTGAATTTTGGCATAATTTTTTTACACCAAAGAACGATGCCAATAACCTTCTGGCTATGCTGGATACTTGGCAGCTTGCGGATATAAGCAAGCATAAAAAATTCGGGGGCGATTTAAGCTCTGCTCTTTCTGCCATCACATGTAAAGCTATTGTAATGCCAGGTCGGACTGATATGTATTTCCCGCCTGAAGATAATGAAATCCAGGTGGCTATGATGCCAAACGCAGAGCTAAGAGTTATTGAATCAATTTATGGTCATGGTGCTGGTGGCCCAGGATTTAGCAACCAAGAGGATGATGATTTTATAGACCAAGCTTTAATAGAGTTATTAGGGGGTGGTTGATCATAAATTCAGAAACATCACCGAGCTTTGATCTAGGATTATTGGCTTAATGTCGATAGTGAGGGTCTAGAATTAGTCTTTCATTATGTTTGTAATTTAAAGCAAGCTTCTTGCTTTGAGGCTATTGAAAAGGATGCTTTTATGAAAATTATTATCTCACCTGTCATAAAAAAGCTAAGCCTAATGATGTGGTTATCAAGGGCAGTGTTGAGACGTTTGTTATTGACAATATATTCGACTCTAGCTCTTAAAATCATATTTAAAAAAATAGGCACTATTTAACGCAACTTTAAAAACGATGTAAAAGGGCAATGGAATATTGGTCACTCTTATAATCTCCCCATGTAGTTCCAAAGTTTACTTGAACGCTAAAATTATTAGTAAGAATTCTCCCTAGTCCTAGGGAGTAGAGATTGGACTCCCAATTTATATCATTCGTATTTCGATATCGATATGAGTTATCTAAATAGAAGGTATTAGTAATTTTATACTTTGATCCAATTGTCGCCGTATAATAATTCACGCTAGACTGCGAAGAGCTATAAGATCTTAAACCCTTGCTAATAAAAGCATATGGCGAAAATTTAGAATTTGGTAGAACTGACGTGTAACCAATAATCGCCTCATATCTTTTTTCATCAGCAATTTGTTGAAAATCAATGTAACCATGCTGTACAACTCCTCCCACGGTTATACCATTATCAAATCGATAGAGACCTTTAATCATATAAAGGTCAACATTAAAAGTATCGTTAACTCTTTCAAGTCCCATCCCTGGACCAAGCGTGAGCACTCCAGGGTAGCTATTGATTGGCAACATAAAAAAGGCAAAGAATAGGGTTAATCGCTTCATCGAAAAATTTCACTCTTCGTTTTAGATGAATTAGATAGGAAAAGCATTACTAGAGGTTTTCCTGTTTTTTAAAAAAGCGCGAATAGGCTGGTTAGGAGCTAATTAGCGGATTTTATTTCTGTAGGAATACTGGATTAAAATCTGCGTTATTATAGCACTAGCTAAGGAAACTGGATTGCGCTTGTTGACGTATCACTGTCTTTCCACAGCCACAATATTTCTCTCTATACTATTCTGGATGATACGAGAGATAATGTATAAAACAGGAAAAACAATGACAAGAGCGATTGTAGTAGGAGCGAACAGCGGTATTGCCCGATGCGTCATCGATCAGTTATTGACTGACGACGTAGTCAAACATGTTACAGCGATAAGCAGAAACTCAAGCCCTGACCTGCAATCTAAGTTTGCATCTAGGGTGCAATGGATATCTTGTGACTATTCCGAGGCAGCCATAAAAACTGTGTGTGCCAATCTCGAAAAAGAAGCCAACGACTTCTCATATGTAATTATTTGCAATGGGGTGTTGCACACAAAGCAGCTAGGCCCGGAAAAACGCCTTGAAGATATAACAGCAGCCAAGTTGCAGACAGTCTTGCAGGCCAACGCTATCGTTCCAATGCTCTGGTTGGCAAATCTATTGCCCGCACTAAAAGGCGAACTGGATTGCTCAGTGGCAATATTTAGCGCACGGGTAGGCAGTATCTCAGATAATAGATCTGGCGGCTGGTATTCCTACCGGGCATCCAAATCGGCACTCAATATGCTTATAAAGACTGCAAGTATTGAATATCAACGCCGAGCCAGTAATGTAAAGCTTCTTGCGTTTCATCCTGGAACTACAGACACACAGCTTTCCAAACCTTTCCAGGGCCCCGTGCCAAAAGATAAGCTATTTTCGCCGGATTTCGTTGCGAGTTCGCTACTAGACATTATGAAAGATCTAGACCGTGAAAGCGGCGCGGAGTTTCTAGATTGGGCCGGAAAGCCCGTAGCTTGGTAACGAGCTCCTCGGAAATTCTCGCGAGGTCGTCTTGCGGCTTTAGTGCCCAAGCTCGAGGTCAATCTCACTTGATTCCATGGTACGTTCCCTCCTAACAGCAAGCATGGAATTTTTGTCACAGTAGCCAGCCGTCGAAAAGAGATGGAGCAAAAATTCTGCTATAAGAAAGTACCGTCCAAATACAATACCGCTATGACGTGGGTGCAAACGCTGAAATCTTTGTTCAATATCATCTTTGAAAAATATTAGGTTATGGTAAAGATCATCGCTTGAGTCGCAGCTCCCGCGGCCATCTTTTTATCTCACTATCACCATGTCTTAGAATTGCAGATCGCGCCACTCTCAACGCTTGATCATTCGTTAGCAGGGTTTGGGCCCTTTACTTGAGAAGGCTCTTGACTAGTGGCAAGGAATTCACGCACCGATAGATACAGTCCTGTAATCATCAGACCAAAAACAACGATCGCGATGTAAAATAATGTCATAGAATTCATGGTGTTGAACCCCTTATCGCCATAAGTTTGAAATAAATTCCAAAACATAGAATCGAAGGCACCCATACTGCAGTAAAGAGCCCCTCGTCCTGCTGACCTGTGAACCAAAGATAGCCAGACACGGCAAATGAAACTGCCACGGCTAGAAGTATAAAAAAGTCCGATTTTTTGAACATATTTTTCCCCAATTATTCGTCGTAAAAACCAATGGCAGCCAGCAAACAACCAGCTACAGCGATGCCAGCAAGAGTTCGCACTCCGCTATGGCCTAAAATTGCGAATGAATTCAGTTCAAAAATACCGACAAGTGTACTCACGACAAGTATGCTCGACAGGGTTAGTAATCCGAATCCAAGATATACACATGCTTTACGCGTCCGACTCAGGTTTTCGGTATTAAGAATTTCTTTCATGTTTTGACCATTCGCATATCACAGACCTATACGCGTAATCTGGCGCATTGGATCTATAGTATTTGAAAAGAAAGTTCGACGAGTTGGAATAGAGATGCTAACAAGGTTGATTTGGGCTGGGTCGATTAGGTGTCTTCTCGTTTGGACATGATTATGGAAACGGTAGAGTCGAAAGCTCTTCCACAAAAAATCATGTGAATCTAATTGCTCAGAATTTTCATGAAAGAAAGGGCCAGGTGGTATCTGAAAGTTTTGATCTTTTCTGGTAGTGCCGACACTAGTGTTATGGCAAATAGAATCTTTAGTTAAGTAGTGCGGAAATCTCTTCTTCGATTAAATCTTTATCCTGCAACTCATCATATAGCGCGCTCGGAGTAAAGCCGCTCGCGAGACCTAGAATAACCCCTAGTACGGAGCCGCGATGGGCATTGTCACCGCCTAAGTTGGTATTTGCTAGCAAGCCAGCGACAGGCTTGTCAGCATATTTATAAGCCAGGTATAGGACGCTCGGCCAGGAGTCGCTTATATAACATGCGGATGAGAATAAGCGGCCGACTACATCATTGTCAGAATGTACCTTGCCTAACAATTCAGGCATGGTAATTCCAATGCTACGTTTGGCCCATGTGGCAATGATCTCTTGAGGACGCTGCGCGTCCAAGCTAAATAGCAAGGCATCCAACAGACCGATATAGTCACTGCAGACTTTTGCCAGAAACTCATCTGGGTGAGTGAGCTGAATATGTTTGTGGCAGATGGTTTGTACATCTTCAAGAGGAGTGCCCAGCAAACGTTCAGAAATCATAATAGGGGCGATTGTTACCAAGCCTCCCATCGATGCCGTATCATGCGTCACGGCGCCACACTTGTTATGAGGTTTTCCGGCAGACAGGTTGGCAAAAAATCCGCGATGATAGGATTCGGCATAGGTATCTGGATGCAATGCGGGATTGGCTGTCATTAATTCGATATAGGCATTCAGGAACTGCTCCTCATTATAGTGGCCGCCATTGGAGCCGAGAGCCCGCATTATTATTCGGGCACAATGCGAATTTAGAGTGTTCTCTCCAGCGAGCATGCCTTGGTGATAGTGTTGGTTTGGTTGATTCCAGAACTGGCGTTTTCCTTTGAGAATCACATCGCCTACGATTTCTGGTTGCGAGCTACTGGGACGTTTTGCATCGCGTCCGCCGCGTTTGGTCGAATGCAGTGACATGATTGAGGACGGATGATACTTGGGGGCGGCCTCTAGTTTCGTAATGCCACCGGAAAATTGTTTGAAAATATCCATTGGGTTGTAATACCAATGAACCGGCATAGCTAATGAATCCCCCACGAACATGCATCGCAAGGATGCTGCCGCGCGCTTTTGCGCTATGGATAAATTTGACATGGTAAATCCCTGTTGTTTGCTTCCGTTTGTTTCAGACTTTAGGTTAGTAATATTGATACGCCCTTTCACCGATTCTAGATTGCCATGGCTGGACCTTTGTCCCATTTACTAGGTGGAAGTTTTTGATCGAGAATCGGAGCACAATCAATTGCGCCTGAGCAAATTTTAACGTTAAAGTAGTTCTGATATGACGC
>JGI26060J43896_10000792_pt1 | contig 11685 bp, 10 predicted proteins | sample MarorgKNORR_S2LV_6_FD_43896 | JGI IMG/M metagenome (IMG submission 43896) | reverse complement strand
AGGCCTCGCGGCGACCGACGGGGGTGCTGCGTGGTAGCCCGTACGACCAGCGCCTGGACCTCCACCAGTAATGGCCGGTGGCCCTCCAGGGTCGGCAGCACCACAGACCCGGCCACATCGGGAGCACGATCGGCAAGGAACAGCNGGCTGGGGTCGTCCACCGACANCAGGCCGTCGGCCCTCATCTCGAACAGACCGACCTCATCGGTGCGGCCGAACCTGTGCTTGACCACCCGCAGCATCCGCAGGGCGTGGTGGCGATCACCCGTCAACTCCAGAACCGTGTCCACCACGTGCTCAAGGAGCTTCGGCCCGGCCAGTGAACCATCCTTGGTGACATGGCCGACCAGGAGGGTCGCCATGCCCCGGGCCTTGGCCTCGACCACCAGGCGTTGGGCGCAGCCACGTACCTGGCTGGCCGAACCCGGTGATCCGGTATCGGCCGCCAGGTGCACCGTCTGGACGGAATCCACGATGAGGAGGTCGGGCTGGAGGCGATCGGCATGAGCCAGGATCGCCTCGACCGACGCGTCGCCGGCCAGCCAGAGGTCCTCCAGCACGGCACCCAGGCGGTCAGCCCTGAGACGGACCTGGGAGGCCGACTCCTCGGCGCTAACCAGCAGGACCCGTCCGCCTGCACGGACCCGGGCAGCGGCCAGCTGCAGGGTGAAGGTGGACTTGCCGATCCCGGGCTCGCCACCCAGGAGCGTCACCGAGCCGGGAACCATGCCACCACCGAGGCACCGGTCGGCCTCGGCCATCCCGGTGGGCACCGTTGTCGCCGCCCCGGACTCCAACTCCGTAATCGGCTGCACGGCACCCAGCTGTGCCACCGNGNCAAGCGATGCGCTGGTCTCGACCAGGGCGTTCCAGGCCGAACACGAGGTGCAGCGGCCCACCCACTTCGCATGGGTGGCGGCGCATGATCCGCAGGTGTACGGATGGGTACGGGTGGCTGTGCGTGTCGGCATGGGCCGAACGCTACGGACCCGGTGTGACAGGAGCCGGAGCTCAGGTCTCCCTGGTGCGGAACAGGTCGGCGAAACCGTCGATCACCGGGTGGCCGAAGTCGGCCGGCACCAGGGCCGTGCCACGCAGCAGCACCGTTGACATGCCGAGCCCACGGGCCGCCTCCAGCGTCGAGGGATCCGAATCGATCAGCAGCATGTCNCCGAACGCCACCCCGGACATGCGCCGCAGGGCCTCGAACATGGNCTGGCTGGGCTTNCGTGCCCCGACCCCGCCCGAGGCGACCCACGGCTCGATCCTGCCCTCCAGGGCGAACCTCCGACGCAGCAGCTCCGACCAGGCCAGCACCGCGTTGGTGAGGCACGCCACNGGCATCGACCGCTGTTCCATCCGATCCAGGAACGGCAGCACGTCGGCACGCATCCTGACCCTGGAGAGGTAGGCGGCATCGAGGGCCTCCACGGAACCGGAGACCCCGACCGATTCCCAGAAGTCCTCGCTGGACATCTGGCCCAGGCTGGCCGCCCGGTAACGATCGGCCACCTCGCGGGGATCCACGACACCACCCTGCTCTCTCACGAACGACACGAGGAGACCCTCCGGATCGCCACCGGCATCCCAGATCACGCCAATCCCGCCGAGGGCCACGAGGCGCAACTCCCTACGCGGCGCCCTGGCCGGATCTGGATGCTCCTCGACTATCTCGGCCGACCGTCGGGCCACCGGGGCACGGCGCTGCGCTCCGGCCCGGGTGCGCCGCCGGGTCCGGAGCAGGCGAAGTGCCTGGAAGACCACCACCAGGACGAAGAGGCCGGCGGCCATCACCGAGATGGTCAGCCACGTCCTGGGCACCTGGTCCTCGAGGACCCCGGTGGCATGGAAGAGGGTCGGCGCCCGGTCCCCGAGGGTCACGGTCCAACGACCGACCACCTCGTCGGCATCGGACCCGTCATCGGTCCGCGTGGTGGGCATGGCGGCCACCAGCAGGAGGCTGAAGGAGTCGGACACGTCGCACGGCGCCTCCCCGCACCCGGCGAGCAGCGCCAGCTCGGCTTCCGTGCGGGCGAACGGCAGGCCGGCCAGGATCTCGGACAGCGCCGGGTCGGCCAGCAGGTCGAGGCCCTCGGACACGTTGACGATTCCGGTGAGGCGCCAGGTCGTCCGGGCGAACGACCGCTCCCGCACCAGCGACACATCACGGAACGCCGTGGGACCGGCCACCTCGGCCAGTACCCCGGCGAGGCGTCCCGGCGAGGCGAACCGCTTCGCCGCCGACATGCGGCCCACGCCCCAGCCATCGGTAGTGGGTCCGATCACCTCCCAGCCGGCAGCCTCGAGGTCGTCGACGCGCACCCGATCGTCGAAGCCACCCAGGGCATCCACAGCCGCAGCGTCCAGCTCCAGGCCCACGGCGACGGTTCCCGAACCGTCCTCGGACACCTCGACGGTGACCGTGGCATCCACGCGACAGGCCGATGACACGACCACCAGGGCGGCCAGCAACAGCAGACGTCCGGCCAGACGACGAACCATTTGCTTCAAGACCGACTCCCTGACGTCAGGCGGGACCCGGATCCGGGCGGTCTGACTACTCGACGCCCTCGACCGCCAACTCGACGGTCGGCGGCTCGAAGCCAACTACGGCACGGAACACGATGGTCTGGCCATCGGGAGCGTCCGGATCGTCCGGGGTCTCCTCCAGGTCCACGACCACGATATCGCCAGCCGTGAACTCCTTCTGGAGCAGGCGCTCCGAGAGCGGGTCCTCGATCAGCCTCTGGATGGCACGCCGCAACGGACGGGCCCCCATCGTCGGGTCGTAGCCCTGCCCGGCCAGGTGGGCCTTGGTGGCATCCGTGAGCTCGAAGCCCATGCCCTGACCGGCCAGCTGGACGCCCAACCGGGCGGTCATGAGGTCCACGATGCGGGTCACCTCGGGCATCGAGAGCTCGTGGAAGACAATGGTGTCGTCGACCCTGTTCAGGAACTCGGGCCTGAAGTGGGCCTTGAGGGCATCCTGGATCTTCGCCTTCATGCGCTCGTAGCTGACGGCCTCGTCAGCCTTGGTGAACCCGAGGTTCGCCTTCCGCAGGTCGGCCGTGCCCAGGTTCGACGTCATGATCAGGACCGTGTTGCGGAAATCCACGCTGCGGCCCTGGGCGTCGGTGAGGCGCCCCTCCTCCAGGATCTGGAGCAGGGTGTTGAAGACGTCTGGGTGGGCCTTCTCGACCTCGTCGAAAAGCACGACCGAGAACGGCTTGCGACGGACGGCCTCGGTCAGCTGACCACCCTCCTCGTACCCCACGTAGCCGGGAGGAGAACCCACGAGTCGGCTGACCGTGTGCTTCTCCATGTACTCGGACATGTCCAGGGCGATGAGGGCGTCGTCGTCGCCGAACAGGAACTCGGCGAGGGCCTTGGACAGCTCTGTCTTGCCCACCCCGGAAGGGCCGAGGAAGATGAACGATCCCGACGGACGCTTTGGATCCTTGAGGCCTGCCCGGGTGCGNCGGATGGCCTGGCTGACNGCCTTGATGGCGTCCTCCTGGCCGACGACCCGCTTGTGGAGCTCGTCCTCCATCTTGAGGAGCTTCTGGGTCTCCTCCTCGGTCAGCTTGTAGACGGGGATGCCCGTCCAGAGCGAGAGAACCTCGGCAACGGCCTCCTCGTCGACCTCGTCGAACAGGTCCACACCAGCGGAACGAATCTCGGACTCCTTGGTCTCCTTGCGCCCCAGGAGTTCCTTCTCGGTGTCGCGTAGGCTGCCGGCCTCCTCGAAGTCCTGTGCCTCGACGGCCGCCTTCTTCCGCTGCACCACCTCTGAGAGGTCCGTCTCGATCTCGCGAAGGTCCTCCGGCGTGTGCATCCGCTTGATTCGCAGGCGGGAACCGGCCTCGTCGATGAGGTCGATGGCCTTGTCAGGCAGGTGCCGGTCCGAGATGTAGCGGTCGGCGAGGTTGGCGGCGGCCACCAGGGCCTGGTCGGTGATGGTCACCCGGTGGTGGCTCTCGTAGCGCTCCCGGAGCCCCTTCAGGATCTCGATCGTGTGGGGAACCGTGGGCTCCTCCACCTTGACCGGCTGGAAGCGTCGCTCCAGGGCGGCGTCCTTCTCGAAGTGCTTGCGGTATTCGTCCAGCGTGGTCGCCCCGATGGTCTGCAACTCGCCACGGGCCAGCATCGGCTTCAAGATAGAAGCGGCGTCGATGGCCCCCTCGGCGGCACCCGCACCCACCAGGGTGTGGATCTCGTCGATGAACAGGATGATGTCGCCACGGGTCCTGATCTCCTTGAGGACCTTCTTGAGTCGCTCCTCGAAGTCACCGCGGTAGCGACTGCCGGCGACCAGGGCACCCATGTCCAGCGTGTAGAGCTGCTTGCCATGGATGGTCTCGGGGACGTCGTCATTGACGATCATCTGGGCGAGGCCCTCGACGATGGCGGTCTTGCCCACGCCCGGCTCGCCGATGAGCACCGGGTTGTTCTTGGTGCGGCGCGACAGGATCTGCATGACCCGCTCGGTCTCCCGGGACCGGCCGATCACCGGATCCAGATTCTTGTCGCGGGCGGCCTGCGTGAGGTTGCGGCCGAACTGGTCCAGAACGAGGGACCCCGAAGCGGAGTCACCGCCGCTACCACCAGCGGTCGCACCGGCCTTCTCCGGGGACCCCGAGGAACCCTGNCCCGACCCTGCGTAGCCGGAGAGCAGCTGGATGACCTGCTGGCGGACCCTGGAGAGGTCGGCGCCCAACTTGACCAGGACCTGGGCCGCCACGCCCTCGCCCTCCCGGATGAGGCCCAGGAGGATGTGCTCCGTACCGATGTAGTTGTGGCCCAACTGGAGCGCCTCGCGAAGCGAGAGCTCGAGGACCTTCTTGGCCCGCGGGGTGAACGGAATGTGCCCGCTGGGCGAGCTGGCACCATGGCCGATGAGCTCCTCCACCTGGCTGCGAACAGCCTCCAACGAGATGCCGAGAGACTCCAGGCCCTTGGCGGCCACGCCCTCGCCCTCGTGGATCAGCCCGAGCAGGATGTGCTCAGTGCCGATGTAGTTGTGGTTGAGCAGCCGCGCCTCTTCCTGGGCGAGTACCACGACCCTCCGGGCCCTGTCGGTGAACCGCTCGAACAACGGGTTGCCTCCTGCGTAATCGACGTCCCCCGTCGACCCTGAGTGTACCCGTGGCTCGTGACGGGCCATCGGCGTGGCGCGATGCTCCGGTCGACGCCGTCACTTGCCGTTTCGACCAGCCGGCCAGTGGTCGTATCCTCGCCGGGTGGCGAACCCCACCCTCCTCCACGACCTCCCCGGCATGGTCGACGACCTCGGCCGTACCGAGGCCGAGCTCCGACGGGTCGTCGAATCCAATGACCCGTTCCTGACGGAGGTGGCGCGTCACCTCATCGATGCGGGCGGCAAGCGGGTCCGACCCGCCCTGGCGATCGCCTCGTCCATGGTCCTGGACCGCAGCGCCGGCACCGCCACGCCCGACGTGATCAGAGGAGGGGTGGCCGTGGAACTGGTCCACCAGGGTTCGCTCTACCACGACGATGTCATGGACGAGGCCGAGACCCGCCGGAGGGTCCAGAGCGTGAACGCCCGCTGGGGCAACCTCGAGGCGATCTTGGCCGGCGATTACCTGCTGGCACGGGCCTCCGAGATCGCCGCCGACCTCGGCAACGATGTGGCCAGCCTGCTGGCGTCCACCATCGCCTCNCTCTGCGAGGGCCAGATCCGCGANCTCCACCACGCCTTCGACGTCGACAGGACCGAGGAGTCCTACCTGACATCGATAGCCGGCAAGACGGCCTCGCTGCTGGCCACGGCGGCACGCATCGGTGCCATCGTGGCGGGCCACCCGGATGACATCGTCGATGCCGTCACCGACTTCGGCCACAACTACGGAATGGCGTTCCAGTTGGTGGACGACCTCCTGGACGTGACCGCCACGGACGAACAGCTGGGCAAGCCGGCCGGCAACGACCTCGTCGAGGGCACCTACACGCTCCCGGTGATACGTACCCTCGCCGGACCGACCGGGGCCGAACTGCGCGANCTCCTGGGAGGTCCNATNGACCCCGCCGCCAGGGACCGGGCACGCGACCTGATACGCACCGACGCCGCCATCTCCGCAACCAGGGAGACGGCGATGGTCTACCTGTCCACCGCACGCACGTCGCTGGGCGTGCTCCCCACCAATCCGGCCGTGACGGCCATGGGGTCGACCTGCGACCTGCTCCTCGCCCGCCTGGAACCGACGGTCTGAGCCGGCCCGTCGCCGACCCGGCAGGCCCTACTGCTCGGGACGCAGCGTCGGGAAGAGGATCACGTCCCTGATGGTCGTGGTACCTGTGAGGAGCATCACTAGCCGGTCCATGCCGATCCCCAGCCCACCAGTCGGCGGAAGGCCGTACTCGAGCGCCCGCAGGTAGTCCTCGTCGACGGCCATGGCCTCAGCGTCGCCGGCCGCCCGACCAGCCTCCTGGGCCTCGAACCGGGCCCTCTGCTCGTCCGGGTCGACCAGCTCGGTGAAGGCGTTGCAGAGCTCGCGGCCTGCCACGATGCCCTCGAACCTCTCCACCCAGCCCGGATGGTCCCGATGGTCGCGCGACAGAGGCGAGACCTCCTTCGGGTAGTCGGTCACGAACACCGGCCCCCAGAGCTCGGGCTCCGCCAGCTTCTCGTACAACTCCAGGATGAGCTTCCCGGGGCCGTAGTGGTCCTCCACCGGGATGTCGCGCTCCGAGCAGAGGCCGACCAGCACGTCCATGTCGGTGTCCAGGTCGACGACGATCCCGCCGTGCTCCTCCAGCAGCTCCAACATGGTGGCCCGACGCCACGGAACCGACAGGTCCAGCTCCCGCCCGTCGTATGCCAGCGTCGTGGTCCCGTGGAGGTCCATGGCCAGATGGGCCACGAGTTCCTCGACGAGGACCATGATGTCGGAGTAGTCGGCATAGGCCTGGTACAGCTCGAGCATCGTGAACTCGGGATTGTGACGGGTCGAGATGCCTTCGTTGCGGAACACCCTGGCGATCTCGAACACCCGCTCGAAGCCACCCACGGTCAGGCGCTTCAGGTACAGCTCGGGAGCGATCCTGAGGTAGAGATCCAGGTCCAGGGCGTTGTGGTGGGTGGTGAACGGTCGGGCCAGGGCACCGCCCGGTATGGGATGGAACACCGGCGTCTCCACCTCCAGAAAGCCACGGTCCTCCAGCCAGCGACGGGTAGACGAGACGATCCGGCTGCGGGCCACGAAGGCCTCCCTGATCCCGTCGGAGACCCACAGATCCACGTAGCGCTGCCGGTACCGGACGTCCACGTCGGTGATGCCGTGCCACTTGTCCGGGAACGACCGTCGGGCCTCGGCCAGGCGGACCCAGGAGTCGACCCGCACACTGAGCTCCCCCCGGCGGGTCCGGATCACCTCGCCTGTCACCCCGATCCAGTCACCCAGGTGCAGTCCGGTGAAGTTCTCGAAGTCGGTCGTCGACTTCTGCATCGCGAACAGCTGGATCCGACCGGTGGAGTCCTGCAGGTCGCCGAATGCCATTTTGCCCTGGTCCCGACGCAGCATGAGGCGACCGGCGACGGTGACGACGACCCCGGTCTCCTCGCCGTCGGCGAGGCCCTGAAACCGGGCGGTGATGTCAGCAGTCGTGGCCGTCGGCTCGAAGCGGTACGGCACGCCCGGGCGATCTACGCCAGGCCCGTCCACGTCCCCTCCTGGCGACCCGTCCACGTCGCTCACCGGTTCAGGTCGTGCACTAGGCGCAGCCCGTGGAGTGTCAGGAAGGGCTCGACATGCTGGATGGTCGACGACACCGGTGCGATCACGTCGACCAGGCCACCCGTGGCCACCACCGTGCACCCACCCAGCTCGGCCCTGAAGCGCTCTACCATCCCGTCAACCTGGGCTGCGAAGCCGTAGACCGCTCCGGACTGCAACGACGCCACAGTGCTCTTGCCGATGACGTTGCGGGGCTCCACAAGCTCCACGGACCTGAGGGCGGCCGCCCGTCCGAACAGGGCGTCGAGGCTCACCTCGATACCCGGGGCGATGGCCCCACCCAGGAACTCGCCGTTCTCGGAGATGACGTCGAAGTTGTTGCCAGTGCCGAAGTCCACGACGACCGTAGGCCCGCCGTAGAGGTCGTAGGCACCCACGGCATTGGCGATGCGGTCGGCACCGACCTCACGCGGGTTGTCGTAGAGGATCGGCATGCCGGTCTTCACGCCGGGCTCGATGACCAACGCCTCGAAGTCGACGTAGCGGTCGATCATCTGACGGAGGCTGGCCAGGACGCGGGGCACACCGGCACAGATGGCCACCCCGGAGACCGTGCCCTCCAGGTCATGGCCCGACTGGCGTAGCAGGTTTCGCACCAGCACCGCATGCTCGTCAGAGGTCCGCTCGTGGTCGGTGCGGATCCTCCAGTGATCGACAAGGCCGNCTTCGGCCGANGACATGGACGCACCATCCTCGTACAGGCCCAGCACCGTCTGGGTGTTGCCCACGTCGATGGTCAGGAGCATGTCGACTCCGGATCGTAGAGGTCGAGGTCGAGGCCCAGCAACCCCACCGACTCCCAACCGACCGCGGAGAGCGCTACGGCCAGCGACCTGCCCGCCCGCCCCGGACCCACGACCCTGAACGACGGCACCCCTCAGTCCCCCCTGTTCCCGGTCGCCGGGTCCAACGAACCCACTGCGAGGACCGCCCCCTGGCCATCCGGTACCTCCCCGACCAGGTCGGGGGCCACGTCGCCTAGGGGCACCAGGACGAAGGCGCGCTCGAACATCCTGGGATGCGGCACCTCCAGGTCCGGTTCCCGGACCGTCTGACCGTCTATCCAGAGGACGTCCACGTCCAGCGTCCGCGGCCCCCAGCGAACACCGCGACGGCGGATCGCAGAGCGTTCGCGCTCCTGTGCGGCATCCAGCAGGGCACGCGCATCCAGATCGGTCTCCAGCCGGACCACGCAGTTCAGGTAGGGCCCCTGGTCCGGTCCCCCGACCGGCGTCGTCTCGTACACCCTGGACACCGCCACCACATCCGGGAGGCCGGCAACGGCACCTCCCAGGTTCGCCCACCGGTCGCCCAGGTTCGAGCCCAGCGCCAGGAGGGCCCGGTGGCTCATGTCGTGCGGTGGATCCGAACCGCGCTGGTGGCGAGGTCCTCCGGTACCGGGGGTCGCAGCTTGCGTACCACCACCGTCACCGCGTCGATCCCTGGGACAGCCAGGACGTCCTCGGCCACCCGACCGGCGAACCGCTCCAGCAGGTCGAAGGCCTCCCCGTCTGCGATGCCGGCGACCAATGCACACAGGGCGCCGTAGTCGACGGTGTCGGCCAGGCCGTCGCTGAGCGATGCCGCACCTAGGTCGGCGTGCACGTCCATGTCCACCTCGAACGGCTGTCGGCGCGCCTTCTCCTCGGGCAGCACCCCGCAGGTCGCCGTGACCCGTAGGCCCCTCAACTCGATCCTGTCGCTCAACCGGAGCCCTCTTCGTCCGGTGGGGCCACCAGCCCCACGATCGCCCTGCCGGGGGAACCCAGCGGCCTGCCGGTCAACTGCTCGGCGATCGACATCGCCCTCGGCCCCGTCGGCACCAGACCGGCCCTCAGCAGGTAGGCGCCCATCAGGCCACACACCACGTCGTTCAACTCCTCGCGGTGCACCAGGACCCGACGCCCGGCCGTCGTCAGGTCGTCGATCCGCCGCAGGACCTCCTCGAGGCGCTGGAGGCCGTCGCCGGCGCCGCCGAACGGAATGTGCGACCAGGCCATGCCCAGTTCGTCGTAGTTGTGCAGGTTGTGGTCGCTGGCCAGCAACGAGAGCACCGTGTCGAAGCCGTTCTCACGGATCCAGAGGATCTCCTCCCGGCGCCGGACCCGCCGATGCACCTCCCCGCAGCCACCGGGACGCTCGCTGACAGCAATACGGTCCTTGATGATCCAGATGAACGACCGCGGCACAATCCCCCTGGCCCACTTGCCCCTCACGGGCCCTCCTCCAGGCTCCTGCCGTCGTGGTTCTCTCGCACGGTCGTCATCGTGCCCGAGATCCGGGCGATCCGACCACCCTTGCCGCCTGAAACGTCGACCGCACGTCGTGGGCACGGACCACCGAGACACCCAGGTGGAACGCCCATGTGGCGAGCGCCACGGATGCCTCCCGGCGATCATCTGGTGCGGTGGGGTCCAGGTGGCCGTCGACGGGACCAGCTGTGTTCCCGAGGTCGCTCCAAGCCGTCAGGTCCCCCAGGAACCGCTTGCGGCTCACCCCTAGGACAACCGGCCAACCGGTGGCCACCAGCTCGTCCAGGCGGCCCATGATCTCCAGGTTGTGGGCCGTGGTCTTGCCGAACCCGATTCCCGGGTCTATCCACACCTCGGTGACGCCAAGCTGGACCGCCCTCGCGGCCCGTTGGACGAGGAAGTCACGCACCTCGACCACCACGTCGTCGTACGAGGGCTGCTCCTGCATGGTCCGCGGATCACCCTGCATGTGCATGGCCACCCAACCCACCCCGAGCTCGGCAGCGACGCCGTCCAGCGTCGAACTGACGTCGTTGATGATGCCCGCCCCGGCGGCCACGGCACGACGCGCCACCTCCGCATGGCGCGTGTCGATCGAGATCCGGACCGATCCGGCCTGGACCTCGGCTAGGCCGGCAAGCCCGTCGAGCACCGGGACCACCCGCGCCAGTTCCTCGTCGACCCCCACCGACTGGGCGCCCGGACGCGTCGACTCCCCGCCCACGTCCAGGATGACCGCCCCCTCGGCGATCATGCGCCGACCGTGCGCAATGGCCACGACGGGATCCAGGAAGCACCCACCGTCGGAGAAGGAGTCGGGCGTGACGTTCAGGACGCCCATCACCAGCCCCCCGGAACGTTCCATGGCCGGGGCGGCCGGACCGGGGCCGGAGGTCAGGACGGACATGCAACCGACCCTAGTGGCGACCGGAATCCACCGATCCTTAGATTGGCAGGATCCGCTATGCCGACCTTTGATGAACCGCATGGCTTCCAGGCGTGTGGACACCTCATCGCGGAACACGCCGTGGACGGTGGAGGTGACCGTGACCGCCCCGGGCTTGCGGACCTCCCGCATCGACATGCAGAGATGCTCGGCCTCGNTCACCACCAGCGTGCCCTGCGGGAGGAGGGTGTCCTGGATGGCGCCGGCCACCTTGGAGGTCAGCCGCTCCTGGACCTGGGGGCGCCGGGAATAGCCGTCGACAAGTCGGGTCAGCTTGGATAGCCCAGTGATCATCCCGCCCCTTCAGGGGATGTAGGCCACGTGGGCGACTCCGAAGAACGGCAGCAGGTGGTGCTCGCAGAGGGAGCAGAGGGGGATGTCGCGGACCATGACGATCTCGTCGTAGTCGACGTCGAAGGTCCTGATGAGATGGGCGGCGGAATCCTCGTGGATGCCGCTGCACACCTCGACGTACATGCGGGCCACCCGCGCCGGGGTCTCCTGCAACCCATCACGGGTGGGGTCCTCGCCTATGACCACGAGGATCTCGGCGACGTCGGCCTGGTGCGGTCAAGGTCGACCTTGAAGCCCCCGGCATCGGGCGACGCTGCGTCGCTTACACCGCTCCGCCATCTGTCGCCACCTCGGCTGGAGCGGCGATGGCCACCCGGATGTCGGGCAGGTTCCGGAACCGCTCGTTGACGTCCAGCCCGTAGCCCACCAGGAAGTCGGA
>JGI26060J43896_10000790_pt1 | contig 11708 bp, 7 predicted proteins | sample MarorgKNORR_S2LV_6_FD_43896 | JGI IMG/M metagenome (IMG submission 43896) | reverse complement strand
TTTTCATTTTCCAATCTTTTATTTTCATCATCTTTTTTTGATTTTTCGATTGAATCAATTTTATCATTAATTTTTGACTCTTTTTCTTTAAGCCATACATTAAATTTTTTGTCTGCTTCCTCTTGTGATATTGCTTTTTTATTCACACCAACTTGTAAATGTTTTTTAAGTAGAATTCCTTTATATGAAAGAATAGCTCTAACAGTTTCACTAGGTTGACCTCCTTTCATTAACCAATCAAGGGCTTTATCATTATCTATAATAATAGATGCTGGGTTAATATTTGGATTGTAAGTTCCTATTTTTTCAATGATTTTTCCATCTCGTGGTGATCTTGAGTCTGCAACTACAATATCATAAATTGCTAATTTTTTTCTTCCTCTTCTTGCTAATCTAATTTTTACNGCCATAATTTTTATTTTTGTTTGTATGGATCACGTCCATTAACATTAAACAATTTTTAGTCCGCAAATATATAAATAATTAATAACTATTATAACTATTCAATTTTTTTAAGTTTTATATATATGTTATCATAGAATTAAGGATAATTATTTGTATAATCGTTTATCCGGTTTTTATAATTAATAAATTAGTTATAAATTACATATTATATAACTAAATACATATGGATAAGTATTCTTATATTTCTAATTCTGATATCAATTATATAGATGATTTATATAATAAATATAAATCTGATCCAAAAACAGTAGATCATTCATGGCGGAAGTTTTTTGAAGGTTTTGATTTTTCAGTTAATAATAAGCTCTTTGAAACTTCGAATTCAGAATTATTAGTTGGTAAATTAATTCATACTTATAGATTATTTGGTCATTTAAATTCTCTCACCAATCCTGTTAGGGAAAGGAGGAATCATAATGTGAGTTTTGATATTAAATCTTTTGGTTTAAAAGAATCAGATCTATCTCAAAATTTTTTAATAGGCTCTGAAATAGGATTAAGCAATGCTACTTTGAGTGATATTATAGCTAAGTTAAATGATATATATGTTAGTTCCATAGGGTTTGAATATATGCATATCCGTGATTCTAAGGAAATCAAATGGTTAAAGGATTGGATTGAAGGAAAATGGTATAACAGATCTTTTTCTGCTAAAAAGAAAAAGTCTATTCTTTCAAAACTTAATGAAGCTGTAGTTTTTGAGAATTTTTTACACACAAAATATATAGGGCAAAAAAGATTTTCTTTAGAGGGTGGTGAAAATACTATAACATTTTTAAATGAGTTTATTAATTCAGCAGCTGATTCTAATGTTGGAGAAGTTGTAATAGGTATGGCTCATAGAGGTAGATTAAATGTTTTAACAAGTATCCTTCAAAAAACATATGATCAAATATTTAGTGAATTTGAAGGAAATATGAATCCAGATTTAATTTTTGGAGATGGAGATGTTAAGTATCATCTAGGTTATTCTAGTCTTATTAAATCAGCTTCAGGTAATGAAATTTATGTAAAGTTAATACCCAATCCAAGTCATTTAGAGTCTGTTAATCCGGTTACTCAGGGTTACGTAAGGGCTCAAATAGATGAAGATTATAATAATGATTTTAATTCTGCAATCCCTATTATAATTCATGGAGATGCTGCTATTGCAGGTCAAGGAGTTGTATATGAAACTGTTCAGATGTCAAAGTTAGATGGATATTCAGCTGGTGGAGTTATTCATTTTGTAATAAATAATCAAATTGGATTTACAACAGATTATGATGATGCTAGGTCAAGTACATATTGTACGGATTTAGCTAAAATAATTGATGCTCCAGTTCTCCATATAAATGGAGATGACGCAGAAGCAGTTACTTTTGCAGCAACTTTTGCTCTTAATTACAGACAAAAGTTTAATAAGGATATTTTTATTGATTTATTATGTTATAGAAGACATGGACATAATGAAAGTGATGAGCCAAAATTTACTCAACCAAATCTTTATAATTTAATTGCAAAGCATCCTAGCCCAAGAGATATTTATTTTAATCAAATTATCAATTCAGATTCAAATATTGATAATGATTATGCTGAAAAATTAAATAAGGATTTTAAAAGTATGCTTCAAGAGCGACTCAATCATATAAAACAGAAGCCATTACCATATGTCCCTCAAAGAATTGATAAAGAATGGGATTTTTTAAATACTTCAAGTCCAAGAGATTTTATTAAATCACCTAAAACATCAATCAAAGAAAGTATAATAAATAAAATTGGTAAAGCATTAACAACTTTACCGGATGGATTTAAGCCTCTTAGGCAAATCGAGAAACTTATTAAGGATAGAAAAAATAATTTTTTTAATACTAAATCCCTCAATTGGGCAGATGCAGAATTGCTTGCTTACGGATCTTTATTATTAGAAAATAAGTCTGTTAGAATATCAGGACAAGATGTTATTAGAGGAACTTTTTCTCATAGACATGCTAATATATTTGATGCTAATACAAATGCTCCTTATACTGGTTTGAATAATATTTCAAAGGATCAATCTAAATTGGATATTTATAATTCCTTACTTTCTGAATTTGGAGTTTTAGGATTTGAATATGGATATGCAATGGCTAGTCCTAATTCTTTAATAGTATGGGAAGCTCAGTTTGGAGATTTTTCAAATGGAGCACAAGTTATAATTGATCAGTTTATTTCTTCTGCTGAAACAAAGTGGCAAAAAATGAATGGACTAGTTGTTTTACTCCCACATGGACATGAAGGCCAGGGACCAGAACATTCTAGTGCAAGACCCCAAAGGCTTTTGAGTTTATGTTCTGATGATAATATGATTGTATCTAATATTTCCACTCCAGCTAATCTGTTTCATTTACTCAGAAGGCAGTTAAACTGGAAGTTTAGAAAACCATGTTTTGTTTTAAGTCCTAAAAGTTTATTACGTCATCCTTTAGTTTTATCTCAAATTGATGAGTTTACAAATTCAAATTTTAAAGAATTAATTAATGATAATTTTATTAAAAATAATCAGGTTTCAAAATTAGTATTTTGTACTGGAAAATTTTATTATGATTTGCATGAATATAGAATTAAAAATAAAATTAAGAATGTTGCATTAATTAGAATTGAACAATTGCATCCTTTTCCAATTGAACAAGTTATGAATACTATTAAATCGTATAAAAACATTAGATTCATTTTATGGGCTCAAGAAGAAAATAAAAATATGGGATATTGGTCATTTATTTCCTCATATAATATTCCTAAAATTAAACTTATTTCAAGAAAAAGAAGTTCTTCACCATCTACTGGATTTTTAAAAATTCATATAAAAGAGCAAGAAAAATTAATAAAACAAGTATTTAAATAAAATTATGAAAAAGGAAATAATAAAGATGATGATACCTGCAGTTGGTGAATCAATTAATGAGGTATCAATATCTTCATGGCTAAAAAGTGAAGGCGACTTTGTAGAGTTAGATGAAATTATTGCCGAGATAGATTCAGATAAAGCAACTTTTGATTTAACAGCTGAAGCATCTGGTAATTTGATTATAGAAGCTAAAGAAGGAGATACATTAGAAATTGGAGCTCATATCTGTAGTATTGAAGTTGGTGATTCAATAATAAAAAATGAAGAACAAGAAGTAGAAAAAACAGAAGGAGTTTCTAAAGATTCAAAAAAAGATATTCCTCAGCTAGAAAAATCTGGAATTACTCCTGTAGCGCAAAAAATGATTGATGATAAAGGTATAAATATAGAAAAAATAAGTGGATCGGGTATTGGTGGAAAAATAATAAAAGATGATGTTTTGAATTTAGATAAATCATCAAAAGATAAATCAGATGAAATCATTAATAGTTTAGAAATAGTTCAAAAAAGAGAAAAGATGTCTCAATTGAGAAAAACTATTGCTAAAAGATTAGTTGCTGTTAAAAATGAAACAGCTATGTTGACAACATTTAATGAGGTTGATATGTCGCCAATTATGAGTATAAGGTCTAAGTATAAAGAATCATTTAAAGAAAAATATGAAGTTAATTTAGGCTTTATGTCTTTTTTTACTAAAGCTTGTTGTATAGCATTAAAAGAATGGCCAGCAGTAAATGCTATGATTGATGGTGATGAAATTGTGTATAATAATCATTGTGAAATATCAATTGCTGTTTCTACACCTAAAGGATTAGTAGTACCTGTTATAAGAAAAGCAGAAACTTTAGGTTTTGATGAAATAGAAAAAGAAGTAGTTAGATTAGCTACTAAAGCTAGAGATGGGAAACTCTCAATTGATGAAATGCAGGGTGGGACATTTACTATTACAAATGGAGGTATTTTTGGCTCGATGCTTTCTACTCCAATAATTAATGCACCTCAGTCTGCAATATTAGGAATGCATAACATAGTTAAAAGAGCAGTTGTTGTTAATGATATAGTTGTTGTAAAACCAATGATGTATTTAGCAATGTCTTATGATCATAGAATAATAGATGGTAGAGAATCAGTAAGTTTCTTAGTTCGTGTCAAAGAATTATTAGAAGATCCCTCTAGGTTAATGTTAAAAATTTAATGTAAATATTAATTTTCTTTAGTTAGAATTTAAAATTCTCATAATTACAATTTATATTGCAAAAATAAATTTCTAATGCCAAGAGATATCAAAATCAAGTCGGTTCTCATTATTGGTTCAGGTCCTATCGTTATTGGTCAAGCTTGTGAATTTGATTATTCTGGCTCACAGGCATCACGCTCTTTAAGAGAAGAGGGTATAGAGGTAACTCTTATTAATTCAAATCCAGCTACTATAATGACTGATTCAGTTACGGCTGATAATATCTATTTAAAACCTTTAACAAAAAAATCAATTATTGAAATTTTAGAAAAACATGATATTGATGCTGTTTTACCTACAATGGGCGGACAAACTGCTCTTAATTTAGCAATTGAATGTGAAAATTCTAATATATGGGAGAAGTATAAAGTTAAAATGATTGGTGTTAATGTTCATGCAATTAATACAACTGAAGACAGAGAGTTATTTAGATTGAAAATGAATGAACTTAATATAAATGTTTGTAAAGGAGAAATTGCTAAATCTTTTTTAAAAGGAAAAGAAGTTGCTCAAAAGATTGGATTTCCTTTAGTTATTCGACCATCTTTTACTTTAGGAGGTTCTGGAGGAAGTTTTGTTGAAGATGAAAAAGATTTTGATAATGCTTTAGATTATGGATTAAATAAATCCCCAGTTCATGAAGTTTTGGTTGAACAAAGTGTTTTAGGTTGGAAGGAATATGAATTAGAACTTTTAAGAGATAACATTGGAAATGTTATTATTATTTGTTCTATTGAAAATTTTGATGCTATGGGAATTCATACGGGAGATTCTATTACGGTAGCTCCTGCAATGACTCTTCCGGATACTTTATATCAAGATATGAGAAATCTTGCTATTAAAATGATGAATGGAATTGGAGAATTTGCTGGAGGTTGTAATGTTCAATTTGCAGTAAATCCTGATAATGATAAGATTATTGCAATAGAAATAAACCCTAGAGTTTCAAGGTCTTCTGCTCTAGCTTCAAAAGCCACAGGATATCCAATAGCAAAGATTGCTGCAAAACTTGCTATGGGTTATAATCTAGATGAGTTAAAAAATCAAATAACAAAAACAACATCTGCTTTTTTTGAACCAACATTAGATTATGTGATAGTGAAAATTCCAAGATGGAATTTCGATAAATTTAAGGGTTCAAATAGAGGTTTAGGTTTACAGATGAAATCAGTTGGTGAGGCTATGGGAATAGGTAATAATTTTCAAGAGGCTTTGCAGAAAGCTTGTCAGTCATTAGAAATTAAGCGTAATGGGTTAGGAGCTGATGGTAGAGAATTGAAAGATCAAAATAAATTATTAAACAGTTTGAAAAACCCTAGTTGGAATAGATTATTTCATATTTATGATTCTTTTAAATTAGGATTACCTTTTAATAAAATTCAATCATTGACTAAAATAGATAAGTGGTTTTTAAGTCAAATTGAAGAATTGGTATTATTGGAAAAAGATATTTTAAAATTCGATATTAATTCAATTCCAAAAGATAATTTAAGAGTCCTTAAAGAAAAAGGATATGCAGATAGACAGATAGCACATATTTTAGGGTGTTTAGAAAGTGAAGTTTTTAATAAAAGACAGGATTTAGATATAAAAAGAAATTATAAGATGGTTGATACATGTGCTGCAGAATTTGAGGCTCAAACCCCATATTATTATTCCACGTTTGGAAATGAAAATGAATCAATCCCTTCTGATAAAGAAAAAATTATTGTTATAGGTTCAGGTCCTAATAGAATTGGTCAAGGTATTGAATTTGATTATTGTTGTGTTCATGGAATTTTAGCAGCAAAAGAATGTGGTTATGAAACAATTATGATAAACTGTAATCCTGAAACAGTTTCTACAGACTTTGATATTGCTGATAAATTATATTTTGAACCAGTTTTTTGGGAACATTTATATGAAATAATTCTTTTAGAAAAACCTATAGGTGTTATTGTTCAGCTAGGTGGTCAGACAGCACTTAAATTAGCTGAAAAATTAAGTAAATATGGAATTAAAATATTGGGAACCAGTTATGATGCACTTGATCTTGCAGAAGATAGAGGTAGATTTTCTGACTTACTGAAAAAAAATAAAATACCTTATCCAAAGTATGGAACTATAGAAACTGCTACTGATGCAATAGAGTTATCAAAAGAAATAGGATTTCCTTTATTAGTTAGACCATCTTATGTTTTAGGTGGACAATCTATGAAGATTGTTATAAATGAAAATGAGTTGGAAGAGCATGTAGTTGATTTAATTAAAGATAAGCCCGATGGAAAAATTCTATTAGATAATTTTTTAGAGGGAGCTATTGAAGCTGAGGCCGATGCTATTTGTGATGGTAAAGATGTTCAAATTATTGGAATTATGGAGCATGTAGAACCTGCAGGAATTCATTCTGGAGATTCTAATGCTGTACTTCCACCTTATAGTTTAGGTGATTTTGTTATAAATCAAATTATAAAACATACAAAAAAAATTGCCATGGAATTAAAAACTATTGGGTTAATAAACGTTCAATTTGCTATAAAAGATGATAAAGTATATATTATTGAGGCAAATCCAAGAGCATCAAGAACTGTTCCTTTTATTTCAAAAGCATATAGAGTTCCTTACGTTAGTCATGCGGTTAAGGTGATTTTAGGAAAGGAAAAGGTTGCTGATTTTAAATTTAAACCATACAAGAATGGATATGCTATAAAAGAACCAGTATTTTCATTTGATAAATTTCCAAATGTTAATAAAGAATTAGGTCCAGAGATGAAATCTACTGGAGAATCAATTTATTTTATTGATGATTTAATGGATGATTATTTTTTAGATATATACTCAAAAAGGAATCTCTATCTTAGTAAGTAAAGATGTTAAAGTTTCTCCTAATATTATTTTTAATTATTTATGTCTTTTATAAAATATCCACTTTCCTTTTAAGAAGGTTTATTGTAAATAAGTTTACCTCAAACATTAAAAAAAATAGAAGAGATATTAATATTGATCATGTCCCTAATAAAAATAAAAAAACAATTTTAGATGATGAAGGTGACTTTGTAGATTATGAAGAAGTAGATTAAATACATAACTTTGCATAATGAGTTGGTTTAAAAGAAAAGAAAAAAATATAAATACTCCTTCTACAAATAAAAAGGAATTACCTGATGGGATGTGGTATAAAACTCCTGGAGGATCTATTATACATATTAGAGAATTAAAAAACAATTCATATGTATGTCCAGAAGATGATTATCATGTTAGAATTGGATCCAAAGAATATTTCGAAATTTTATTTGACAATAAATCTTTTGAAGAATTAGATAAAAATTTATCTTCTTCAGATCCATTGAATTTTATCGATACTAAGACCTATAAAGAAAGAATTCTTAAAACAAAAAAATCTACTGGATTAAAAGATGCTATCAAAACTGGAGTTGGAAAAATAAATAACCATGATATTATTATTTCTTGTATGGATTTTTCTTTTATAGGGGGTTCAATGGGATCTGTTGTTGGAGAAAAAATTTCTAGAGCAATTGATTATTCTTTAAAAAATAAAATTCCTTTAATGATTATTTCGAAATCTGGAGGAGCAAGAATGATGGAATCTACATATTCACTTATGCAAATGGCAAAAACCTCTGCAAAATTAGGATTGTTATCCAGGGCAAAAATACCATATATATCATTAATGACGGATCCTACTACAGGTGGAGTTTCTGCTTCTTATGCAATGTTAGGAGATTTTAATATTGCTGAACCTGGAGCTTTAATTGGATTTGCTGGACCAAGAGTAATTAAAGAAACTATTGGATCAAATTTACCTAAAGGATTTCAAAGTTCAGAATTCTTATTTGAACATGGTTTTCTTGATTTTATTGTTGATAGAAGGGATTTGAAAACAAAAATTTCTAAGTTATTAAAGCTTATCAATAACTAATTTTTTATTTTTTTAAATAAAATATATACTATTATTTTTCTATTTATATTTGTGAAAATTTTTTAAAATTTGAACTAAATTTCTATTATCTGTGACGTTAACAATTGCGACTTCAGTTATTGCTTTTTCAATAGTAATTTTATTTTTGGTTTTTATTTTACTAATTGCTCAGTCTAAATTAGTTCAGTCAGGAGATGTTAATATTGTTATAAATGGAGATTTAGAAAATCCGTTAATTATTTCTGCTGGATCAACATTGTTATCTACTTTATCTTCTCAAAAAATGTTTTTACCCTCAGCTTGTGGTGGCGGTGGCACATGCGCTATGTGTAAGTGTAAAGTTTTAGAGGGTGGTGGAGATGTTTTGCCAACAGAGATTGGTCATTTATCTAGGACCGAACAATCTGAAAATGTAAGATTATCTTGCCAGATTAAAGTTAAACAAGACATGAAAATTGAAATTCCTGATGAAATTTTTGGTATAAAAAAATGGGAATGTGAAGTAGTATCTAATTATAATGTATCAACTTTTATTAAAGAGTTTGTTGTTAAACTTCCTCCTGGAGAAACATTGGATTTTCAATCTGGAGGTTATATACAAATTGATGTTCCAGAAACGGAAGTCAATTTTTCTAAAATGGATATTAAACCACATCCAGAGTTAGGACATAAAGATGATGTTTTTAAAGAGGATTGGGATAAATTTAATTTATGGTCTTTAAAAATGAAAAATGATGAGCCAATATTCAGAGCTTATTCAATGGCAAATCATCCTGCTGAAGGAAATATTATAATGTTAAATATTAGGGTTGCTTCCCCTCCATGGGATAGATTAAATAACAAATGGATGGATTTAAATCCTGGCATATGTTCTTCATATGTTTTTTCAAGAAAACCTGGAGATAAAATAACAATTTCTGGTCCTTATGGAGAGTTTCACATTAATGAAACACAAAGAGAAATGGTATACATTGGAGGTGGTGCAGGAATGGCTCCTCTTAGATCTCATATTTTTCATTTGTTTAATACTGAAAAAACTAAGAGAAAAGTTTCTTATTGGTATGGTGGAAGATCAAAGAAAGAGTTGTTTTATCTTGATCACTTTAAAAATATTGAAAAAGATTTTAAAAATTTTAATTTTTATGTTGGCTTATCAGAACCATTACCTGAAGATGACTGGTCAATTAAAAAAGATTTGGTTGATAAAAAAGATGGATATGTTGGATTTATTCATCAAGTGTTATATGATAATTATTTAAAGTCACACTCAGAGCCTGAAGATATAGAATACTATCTATGTGGACCTCCTTTAATGAATCAAGCAGTTTTGAAAATGTTAGATGATATGGGAGTGCCAGATGAAAATATAAGATTTGACGATTTTGGTAGTTAATTTCCTTTTTGATTAATATCCCAAACTCTAAAAAAGTTTTTATAGCATATTTTTTCAATATCTTCTCTTGAATAACCTCTTAGCAATAATCCTTCTATTAAATTAGGATAACTTGACACATCCTTTAAATTATTAGGTAAAGAATTTCCTAATCCATCATAGTCTGACCCTATTCCAATATAATTTATCCCAACTAAATTTTTTATATGGTCTATTGCATTAAGTACATCTTCAATTGAAGCAAATGGATTTTTTTCTTCAATTAATTTGTTTTTATATTTATTTACTTCTTTATCTAATAAAGCAAATCCATTTTCTATTCTCCATTTTTCAGTTTTATCATCAATATCTCTATAAATTTTATTAGATTTTTTATTTACGAAGGATGATCCAAAGTTTACAAGGATTACTCCTTTGTTATTAGCTAATTTCTTAATCATTGAATTGCTCATATTTCGCTCAAATCCTGGAGTAAAAAATCTAGGTGAAGAATGTGTAGCTACAACTGGTAATCTTGAAATTTTAATTACTTGATCAAATGCTTTATCAGATATATGAGAAACATCAATCATCATTCCAATTTTATTCATCTCTGATATTAATTTTTCACCAAATTCACTAAGACCATTCCATATTCTAGTTGAATCATAAGATGAATCACAAATTTGATTATTTTTAGCATGTGTTAGAGTTATATATCTTATTCCTCTATCATAGAAATGTTTTAAATTATTTAAATCATTGCCTATAGGGCTTCCATTTTCCATACCCATAGGGAATGAAATAAGTTTATTTTTAAAATTTTTATATACATCTTCTGAAGTTTTTGCTAATGATAAGTAATTCTTATTATCATTAACAACTCTTTCCACTAAATCAATTAATGAATCAGCTAAATTATATGCATCAATATGATTATAATCTGATGGAATATATATAGCAACAAATGGAGCATCTAAACCCCCTTTTTTTGCTTTTATTATATCAAAATTCCCCTGAGTTTCAATATTAAGGTTAATTCTTCTATTAATTGATTTTAAATAACCTTCATTTTTTAATCTGTATGGTAAGTCAATATGACCATCCGAAATTATTATTTCTTTTGAAATTTTTTTTGCTTTTTCTATCATACTTATATTATTACATGAAGACATTAAAAAAAAAATTAAATAAAATAACCTCATAAAGTAGGTGTAAATCCTCCATCAATAGGTAAGTTAATCCCATTGATATAATTTGCTTTATTACTACATAAAAATAAAGCGCCATTTGCAATCTCATTTGGATTTCCAAACCTTTCAGCTGGAATATTATTTTTATATTGTTTTTCTATATAATCAATACTTACTTTTTCATTTAATGATCGACTTTTCATTAAACTTCTCAATCTTTCTGTATCTGTAAATCCTGGAAGAATATTATTTACTGTTATTCCATATTTTGCAACTTCATTGGATAGCGTTTTTGCCCAACTTGCCATAGCCCATCTAATTGTATTTGAAACCCCAAGATTTTTTATTGGAGCTTTAACAGATATTGATATTATATTAATAATTCTTCCAAATTGATTTTTTTTCATATTAGGAATAAATGCTTTAGTTAGTAGATGACTAGAAAATAAATGTGATTTTATGTATTTATCAAAATCATCAATTTCAGCATCTAAGATTTGACTGGGTGGCGGTCCTCCACTATTATTTATAATTATATCAGGGTATAAATTTGATTTTTTTAAATTATCAATTTTATTTTTTAAGGTTTTATTATCTTCTAAATCACATACTATTATCTTATGATTTTGTTTATATTCAGCATTAAGGTTATCATA
>JGI26060J43896_10000789_pt1 | contig 11711 bp, 10 predicted proteins | sample MarorgKNORR_S2LV_6_FD_43896 | JGI IMG/M metagenome (IMG submission 43896) | reverse complement strand
CTTAAAGTATAGCTTTATGTTTAAGTCCCTGTAAATTGATTCTGTGCTATTAATAGACGCTCGAACACAAAACGATTCCATGCTTAACCAGTCAAATTTCCCAATCTGGAACTTGTATACGTTGCACTCATTTCCAAGTCAACAGAAGAGAGAGTCTCTCCGACTGCAGTTTGCAAAGACAATACGTGCCATCCGGGCAAACGAAATTTGACGGAATCATCAATGCAGGTGAGACTGCTTACTGATCGTGGCTTCATAAATTATATTTAATGGATTGCTCCTGAATTGAGTATCGCTTTTATCTCTGACCTCCATCTGACCCCGGACCAAACGGCCTTGGGAGATCGCTTTAGCGACTACCTCAGTGACTTAGCGGTATTGGGAATTCAACAGTTGTTTATTTTGGGTGACTTATTTGAGTACTGGCTGGGTGACGACGCATCAGAGCACCTTGGGCAATCTGATTACGAGCGGATTCTGAAAGATACTTCGAGTACCGGCATGACGATCTCGGTCCTTCACGGTAATCGAGATTTTCTACTCGGCCCTGAGTTCAGCAAACGCACCGGGTGTGCTTTAATCAAGGAACCGTTCTTACTTGAGACTCGAGGCTGTAAAGCGCTGCTACTCCATGGAGACAGTCTTTGCACTGATGATATTGAGCATCAGGCTTTTCGTAAAGCGGTCCGAACTCAAGACTGGCAGCTCAACTTTCTGCGGAAACCCATTCAGGAGCGAGACAAGCTCGCCCAAACTGTCCGATACCGCAGTGAATATGGAAAGTCGACAAAACCCCTGAATATAATGGATGTAAATCAGTCTGCAGTCGTAGATGAATTCAATCAGACCAGCGCCCGCGTGATGATTCATGGACACACACACCGCCCGGGCATACACAGGATTGAGTTGAACGACAGGGATACTGCTTACCGTGTAGTCCTCGGTGATTGGGCAAACGCACCCAGTGCGGCCGTGTTAAAAGATAATTTGATCACGCTCTACTACGGCGATCAGCGTGAGGAGCTTGTCCTTACTCAGTGAATTACGCTTGGCTCAGTAGAATCGAGCTCATTTCGTTTACTGCTTCTTGTCCCATCGTTTCTCTGCTTTTCCAGTGCGGCCAGGTAATCCCATGTCACATCTCCAGTGACATAATTACCATCGAAGCAGGAAGAATCAAAAGTTTCTATCAACGGATTCCCCTCTCGGACTGCATCAACTAGATCTTCCAGTTGCTGATAGATCAGCCAATCTGCCCCTATCTGCTGACAGACCTCGTCTGTAGTACGATTATTTGCGACCAACTCTCCCGCCACCGGCATATCAATACCGTATACATTGGGGTACTTAACCGGCGGTGCAGCGGATGCAAAGTAGACATTCCGCGCTCCGGCTTCACGTGCCATCTGAATAATCTGGTGTGAGGTCGTCCCTCTGACAATCGAGTCATCAACCAGCAACACATTCTTACCTCGAAATTCGAGATCAATCGCATTAAGTTTCTGCTTTACAGATCGACGTCGTTCAGCCTGACCCGGCATGATAAATGTCCGCCCAATGTAACGATTTTTTATAAACCCCTCGCGGTACTTAACGCCAATAACATTTGCCAACTGCAAAGCACATGTTCTACTGGTATCAGGCACGGGTATCACCGTTTCTATATCGTGGTCTGGCCAAATTTCCAAAAGCCGGTGACCGAGTTTTTCACCCATTCTCAAGCGACTCTTGTAGACAGCAACATCGTCAATAATTGAATCCGGGCGAGCCAGGTACACGTACTCGAATATGCAAGGCGAAAGGCTCGACCGTTTAGAACATAACTTCCTGTGAATATTGCCTTTAAGGTCCACGAAAACTGCTTCTCCTGCTCCGACATCACCGAGACTGCTGTAGCCCAGAACATCTAAAGCAACGCTTTCTGACGCTATCAGCACAGATTTATGGTCAACACCGGGTTTCTCACCGAGAATCAGTGGGCGAATACCATGGGCATCTCGAAAAGCAACGAGTCCATACCCTACTATCATGGCAACCACCGCGTAGGCGCCATGACAACGTTCATACACACGGCCCACTGCCCTAAAAATATCGTCAGGCTCCAGTTGAAGTCGACTAGTACCGATCGACTCGCGAAGTTCATGTGCAAATACGTTCAACAAGACCTCGGAATCTGAGTTGGTGTTCAACTGTCTCAGATCTTCCCGAAATAGCTCTTCACTCAGTTCGGCAGCGTTAGTCAAATTCCCGTTGTGGCCAAGCGCAATCCCATATGGTGAATTCACATACAACGGTTGTGCTTCAGCTTTAGAATCACTACCTGCGGTTGGATATCGCACATGGCCTATGCCAACATTACCGACCAACTGTGCCATGTGACGGGACTGAAACACATCCCTGACCAAACCGCCGTCCTTACGCAGATGGACACGTAGATCGTCACAAGTCACCATGCCCGCNGCATCCTGACCCCGATGCTGCACCACAGTGAGTGCCTCATAGATCGCGTAATTGACTGGCGATTGACTGACTATGCCTATCACACCACACACGGTTAGTTACCCTGTTTCCTATTGGTTCAACTACTGTTCTTCTTTGCGCCACCTTGCTGGAAGGTGTCTCAATTTAACTGATCCACTACCTTGGATTTGAACCAAGTGAGCGGAGCCTCGAAGTATGGCACGATCTGGGAATCTCTGAACCACGCCTGGCCGGTTGCTGGCGTCCACTCCGCCATAAATAACAATACTGTAACTATCACGACACCCCGTAGACAACCAAACAATCCTCCCAAGAACCGATCAGTGCCAGAATGTTCAGCTACCCGGAAAATCTTAAATAGCAGGGCCCCAACCATCGAAAGCAGAACAAGGACTGCCACAAAAACCAGCACGTAACCGATCAATCCACTAAGTCGTTCAGACTCAATCCAGGGCACGATCATAATGGCTAGATTGTCCCCATACAGATAGGCTAACCATATTGAAACAATCCAAGAACTCAAGGAAAGGACTTCACGCACAATCCCGCGGACAATACCGAACCCAAACGATANGACTAGGGCTGCAATTACGACAGCATCAACCCAGATGATTTGATCGAGATTTACCAAGCCCAACACCAAAACCTCCCTTGTGGATTAGCTCTTAATCGGGTCTGCATCTACGGATAGCGCGCAACAAAAGCTTTATCGTTTGTCACCATGACAGCTTGTGCTTTCATGCGTTCAGCCTCTTCCTCGCTTGAGAACGGTCCCAGAAACACCCTGATCGCTGTCTTGCCATCCAGTTTGGTTTCTTCTAAGTTGACGTTAAATCCATTTTCGTCAAGCAGAGACTGCCTTTTCTTCGCATTTTCAGGTAGTTGGAACACTCCCACGCGAACTACCCAGCCNGAAGGAGATCCAACCGTATCTGCCACTGGTCGATTATCGTTATTTCCCTGATTTTTTACATCCTTAGCAGACTCTTGTGNATCGGTCTCTTTACTTGGTTCAGGTTTGTCTTTAACGGTCTCTGCAGAGACATCAGGATTGTCTACCTCTATCCGCGAGATAAACGTCTTCTGAATTGGTACCGACGTGCCACCGTTGCCGATTAATNCATGGCGATGGCCTTGTTTTTGACCTGTTAAGACTAAGGGAAGAACGATTACCGCAGCGACGATTAAAACTGTTGCGCCAACAAGTCGATGCTTTAAATCAAACGAATAATCGTTGGGCTGTGGCATTCACGCCTGAAGAGGGTCTTCTAAAACTGATTTGAGTATAGCACCCACAAGATAAAACGATCCGAAAACAACTACCCTGTCGCCGGGGCGGGCCAGCTGCATAGCCATTTTGTAGGCATGTAAAGGATTAGGCCACGTCTTTATTTCCGAATTCGAATGGTCAGACACAACATCAGCCAAGTCCTGTAGTGGGGCTGCCCGAGAAGCATCCAGTTGGGTCAGGTGCCAACTGGCAATTCTAGAACCCATAAGACGAACGACTTCAGCCAGGTCTTTGTCTTTCAGCATGGAAAATACAGCGAGGTTACGCCTCACAGGATGACGCTTATCAATGAATGAGGCCAGATTGGCTATAGCAGCCGGGTTGTGAGCGACATCAAATAGTCGTTCGATTCCACCCTGCAACACCTGGACGCGACCAAACAATTCTGTGTTTGCTAAACCCTTGCGAACTGCATTTTTATGGACAAGTAGATCTGCGTTCATCGACTCAACGATTGCAACCGCCCCTGCAGCGTTGTGTAGAACAGCATCGTCTCCCGACCCCGGGACCTGCAGGTCAGCATATGCCCTTGCCGCACCCCATCGCGACGGATCGGGGTTCCAGTCCAAGAGACCGTCCGATACCGTATAACTGTAATCTATACCGATCCTTTTTATCTTACATTTCAACCGAACTGCCCTATCGACGATCGAAGTTGGCACGTTATGATCATTGAGCACCGCTTTACCGCCGAAACGAAGAACGCCGGCTTTCTCAAACCCTATCTGCTCACACGAGCGTCCAAGCCAGGTCTCGTGGTCAAGTGATACGGGGGTAATACAACTGAGGTTAGAAGTAATCGCGTTAACAGCGTCTAGTCGGCCTCCCAATCCGACTTCTAGCAGAATTACATCTAGCTTGTTGCTCGAAAAAATATAGAGCGCCGCTAAGGTCCCAAACTCAAAATATGTCAATGGGATCCCTTGCCGGGCCTGATCCACTGCACTGAACGCCGCCACTAACTCATCGTCTCCAGCGAGGCATTGGTTGACCTGAATCCTTTCTCCATAGGCAACTAGATGGGGAGAAGTATAAGCACCGACTCTATAACCTGCCGACACGTAAATCGACTCAACAAATCTGACTGTTGAACCCTTACCATTCGTACCAGCAAACGTTATCACTTTACATGGCAGTCGGAGCCTCATCCGATGAAGAACACGTCGTACACGATCCAGGGCAAGATCCATCGATCGAAAATGAACTGACTGAATATATTCGAGCCACTGATCCAGCGACAGAGGTGATAAAGGCGCGGGCAACTCAGTTGTTGAAGGTGGTTTCTATTTCAGTCTGAATAAAAGTGAGAAAAGACACTCTCTAGAACTAAAACACCAGCTCCCCCTCTATGCTACGTCCGGAACTAGGCGCTAATATTTTCAATAAGCCGGTGATAACCGAACACATTTGATCTCTTGTTACGATCATATCAATGGCACCGTGCTCAAGCAGGAACTCAGCACGCTGGAAGCCTTCCGGTAAAGTCTCACGAACAGTCTGTTCAATCACCCGAGCCCCTGCAAACCCAACCAGCGCTTTCGGTTCGGCGATGATAACGTCACCCAGCATGGCAATACTAGCTGACACACCACCCATTGTCGGGTCTGTAAGAACTGAAATGTAAGGCAAGCCAGCTTCGTGTAACTTGTTCAGTGCAGCAGTTGTTTTTGCCATTTGCATCAACGACAAAATTGACTCTTGCATTCGGGCACCTCCACTGGCAATAAAACAAACCAGAGGCGTCTGTGTTTGCAGAGCATGATCGACGGCTCTAACGAATCGCTCGCCGACCACTGATCCCATCGATCCTCCCATGTACTTGAATTCGAATGCGACCACGACCAGTTCTGACCCAGCAACTCTGCCGTGAGCACAGATTACTGCTTCGGACTCCCGACTCTCCTTCTGGGCATCGCTAAGCCTTTCCTTATACCTTTTAGAATCCTTAAACCTTAACGGATCAGTGGATTGCAGACTCGTTGCCAGTTCAGTGAACTCAGCCTCGTCAAATAATGTCCGCAAGCGCTCACGGGCGCTCAGTCGCATATGATGCCCACACTTTGGACAAACCTGATTGGTCCTTTCAAGTTCAGTGCCATACAACACAGCACTGCACGCTCCACATTTGTGCCACAACCCCTCTGGGACACTGCGCTTATTTAGTGCACTTCGGACCTTGATCTTAGGTGGAATTAACCTCTCAAACCAGCTCATGGTCAGTCTGTCCCGTCTTTATCTTTTTGCATCTGATCATGATCTCTAACCGCACAAATAAGTGATTGAATCTTCTTTGTGTCCTTCTGACCGGGTAAAGTTTCCACTCCACTCGAAACATCAACTGCATACGCCCCGGACTTCGAAAGCGCNGCAGAAACATTACTCGCGTCTATACCTCCGGCAATAATCACGGGGCTACTACGGCATTGCTTGGCTCGTTCCCACGGAAATACCGAACCTGTGCCGCCGTATCTTTCTGATTCATAAGTATCCAACAGAAGCGCGCATGCCTGCGGATAGGACCGTGCATAGATTTCAGGGTCGGCATCATCCGACATCCTCAATGTTTTGATGTATGGCACTTCAAAGCCGTTACAAAATTCAGCCGCCTCACTGCCATGAAACTGGAGTAAAGTAAGCCTTACTTTACTCAGTACCGTATCAATTTCTTTTTCATTCGGATCCACAAACACACCAACGACATGAACTAGCGCTGGTAAACTGTCAGCAATGTCCGCAGCCTGCTCTATGCTAACTGCGCGAGGGCTTGGACCGTAGAAAATAAGGCCGACTGCATCCACACCAAAAGAGACCGCGGTCGTAGCATCCTCAACCCGGGTAATTCCACAAATTTTTATACGAGTTCGCAAGACAATTTATTAGTTAGCGTAACCTGCAACCGGTGAACCACATCAACAGGTTCCAAGTTTATGTTACCAGAACCTGCATGGCGGCGGTGCTGGGGGCAGGTTATACCCGGCCGAGTAGGAAACACTGCACAGATACAGTCCATCGGGTGTGGCTGTTACACCGCCCATCGTTCGATCACGTGTCTCCAGCACTTCGCTAGACCAGTTGGGCTCGGATTCACCTGCACCAACAGCTACAAGGACCCCGACTATGTTCCGAACCATGTGCTTAAGAAACCCATTCGCTTTTATGTCGAACCAAATCCAGCTTTCTTTCTGATTGATTTCAAGTTCGTGGATAATTCGGGTCGATGTATTTGATTGGCATGATACCGCCCGATATGCGTTAAAGTCGTGTTCACCAAGCAAAGGTTTCGCCGCTACCTTCATCTTGTTTATATCAAGTGGTCTGTAGTCCCAGGAAACTCGCCGGGACAGGTAGGTCGGCCGCACCAGTCTATTCAGTAAGACATAGCGATAGGACCGGGTGAGTGCAGAATACCGTGCATGAAAAGTAGCCGGCACCGGTAACACCCACGACACAACAACGGACTCCGGCAAATTAGAGTTGGTACCCCGCAGCCATGCTTGGCGCGACCGATTGGACCGAGTATCGTAGTGAACAATCTGCCCCGTCGCATGCACTCCTGCATCTGTCCGGCCTGCCGTAATCACCTGAATCTGTTCATCCGCAACGCTGGACACTGCCTCTTCCAACGTCTCCTGCACCGTTACTACCCCTTTTTGTATCTGCCAGCCATGATAATTACTACCATCGTATTCAAGACACATTGCCAATCGAGAAATACCATTCGAAATCATCTTGCACCCTGTCGCTAGAACACCCGGTTACGCTGAAATTGATTATTAGAGATAAAACACTGTACGCAGGACTAAATAGCAGCCTTACAAATTGTGAGTCGGTCGTGCTATCTGATTCGACTTGACCGAAGGTTGATTACAGCCGCCTTAGCAGACGCTGGTACAATAGATCATAGCTCGCATTCCAGCTACACACTATAACTCACACATGCCAACAAATAGCGCAAAGCCAGAATCTTATCGTAGTGGTCCGGACGAAACCGGTCATTTCGGAATGTTTGGCGGTCGTTTCGTGGCGGAAACACTCATGCCACTGATTCTTGAGGTTGAGGAAGCCTACAACCAGGCCCAGATTGACCCAAGCTTTCAGTCAGATTTCGACTTTTTTGCAGAGCATTACATCGGTCGCCCAAGTCCGCTTTACTTCGCCGAAAGCCTGACTCAGGAACTCGGTGGTGCGCGTATTTATTTCAAGCGTGACGAGCTGAATCATACTGGTGCCCACAAGATTAACAACACACTAGGTCAGATTCTGCTTGCTCGTCGAATGGGCAAAAAACGCATTATCGCGGAAACAGGCGCAGGACAACATGGCGTTGCAACCGCTACAGTTTGTGCTCTTTTCGATCTACCCTGTGTCGTCTACATGGGATCAACAGACATAGAACGCCAGGCACCCAACGTTTTCAGAATGAAATTACTGGGAGCCGAGGTAATCCCGGTGGAGAGCGGAACAGCGACTCTCAAAGACGCAATGAATGAAGCACTTCGAGACTGGGTCGCTAACGTGGAAGACACCTTCTATATCATCGGCACTGTTGCAGGTCCACATCCCTACCCGGCCATGGTTCGGGACTTCCAAAGTGTGATAGGCCGCGAGGTGAAGGAACAAATTCTCAAGGCAGAAAACCGATTTCCGGATGTATTGGTTGCTTGTATTGGCGGTGGTTCAAACGCTATGGGCCTGTTCCACCCCTTTCTTGACGACAATTTAAGGATCATAGGCGTGGAAGCAGCGGGTCTTGGCGTTGATTCAGGTAAACATGCTGCTTCGCTGACTGGCGGAATGCCTGGCATTTTGCATGGTAACCGAACGTATCTGCTCCAAGATTCCGACGGACAGATTATCGATGCACACTCTATTTCTGCCGGGCTAGACTATCCTGGAATCGGCCCTGAACACTCATGGCTAAATGATGTAGGTCGGGTCGAATATGTATCGGTAACTGACAGCGAAGCATTGGATGCATTTCAATTATGTTGCCGGACAGAAGGCATTATCCCTGCTCTTGAACCTGCCCACGCACTGGCACACGTTGCCAAGATTGCGCCTACGCTTGATAAAGACATCCTGATAGTCATGAATATGTGCGGCCGCGGAGACAAAGATGTTTTCACTATCGCCCGCGCATTGGGAGTGGAACTGTGAGCGGCATCGGAGTAGAGACCAGACTGACTCGAAAATTCGCCCAGATCGCCAGTGACTCTCGTGGTGGACTCATTACTTTCTTAACGGCCGGGGATCCAACTCCATCCATATCCAGAGATCTTCTGAGCCGGCTACCCGCAGCCGGTGCCGACATTATCGAACTGGGCATGCCTTTTTCAGACCCCATGGCTGATGGACCAGCTATACAAGCAGCAAGCCAGCGCGCTTTGAAGTCAGGCGCGACCTTAAAAGGCACTCTTGGGATGGTCAGGGATTTCCGGCAAGAAGACTCCCAGACACCCATTATTCTGATGGGCTACTTCAACCCTATTTATCAGTATGGTAGTCAGAAGTTTGTGAATGATGCCTATTCGTCGGGTGTCGACGGACTTATTATTGTAGACCTGCCTCCTGAAGAAGATGAAGAGCTTTGTCATCCCGCCCTAACGGCTGGCCTTCACTGGATTCGCTTGGTGACGCCTACCACAGACCATAAACGCCTCATATCTGTTCTACAGAATACCAGTGGTTTTGTCTATTATGTGTCGATAACCGGTATAACCGGCACACGCTCTGCTGATCCTGAAACTGTCAAAAAGGCGATCACTCAACTACGAGAGATGACCGATCTACCGCTTGCAGTAGGGTTTGGAATAAAGTCATCAGAACAGGTTCACACTATCAACGAGTTTGCGGATGCTGCGGTCGTAGGTTCGGCATTGGTCGATACAATTAGGGCCAATCTAGATGACAGTGGGCAACCGACGGCAGAACTGTGTGATAACGTTATCGAGTTTGTGCAGGATCTGGCTAGCGGTACAGTACGAACCTAATCAGATCATCTACCGCGAATTTGTAGATTATTTATTGTCTAGAGTCACCAGCATCGCCTGAGCACTTGCCCGCTGATTCGCATCGCCGTGTTGTACCACTTCGTTGAGCATATTCTTGGCGGCACCGTTGTCCCCCATTTCAATATAGGCCCGGGCAAGATCAAGGCGAGTCCCAACATCCATACTATCGGCGTTATCGGGATCTTCGGTCGAATCATCCGTATCAGAGAGTTCTGGATCGTAGACTGTTTCCTCTACGGGATGTTTGACCGCATCCTCTGACAATTCCAAATCAGTCGACGATGATCGCCTGGTTTCATCCGGTTGCACGTCTGGCGGTGAACTGATCGTAGGGGTTACCAATTCTACCCCTGGCTCCTCAAGTTCAAGATCAATCCCGATTTCTTCAGTCCAAGTATCGCCGTCACTGGCTACTTCATTGTCTGCTTCACGACGACTGAGAGGTGTTGCTGTAAAAAGTGAATTGTTCGAAGACAGGGCGCGACCCATTTGAGCGACTGATATCCATTCAGAGGAATCCACTGGCAAAGATGTAGACAGCTGGCCGGCCATCTGTTCAAACTTTTCCAAGTCCCCTTGCGCCTGGTAGACCTCGAGCAACTTCAGCTTGAAATCAGTTCTGGTTGGTTCGCGAAGAATCGCGGACGCCAGCACGCGCTCAGCCTGATCATGGTGACCGTAGGTGAGGTAAATCTCCGCCTCAGAAATCGGATCGGTCGCCTTACCGCCATCAGTCGACGCGTGATCCGATTTGTCCGATATTCTCGATTCTTCAGAACGGGCGTTGGAGTCATCCCGTGGCTCCGCACCAGTAGCCTGTCGGGCAGAATTTCCTATATCTCGCTCACGAGTGGCCGCTGGCACCACGATCGGCATCATCCCAGACGGCGTATCATCTGGACTGGACAATCGTTTTCTCCGCAAAACCAGTAGCAGCAGCAATAGGATCAGCATGATTGCTGCGCTTAACATTAGAACAAGCTGCTCGTTCTCTTGGTAAAGCTTTTTGAATCCGTCAATCGTGGACAGGTTGCGAATTACATCTGTCAGCGACTCCGCAGATCCACGATCATCTGAGTCTATCGATACAGCAGTTGTTGTGATGCCGGAGGTTTTTTGCTGTCCGGATTGCTTCTCTGTTGCGGAAGTCAGGTTGCCTGGTTCCTTGGTTTCCTCGCCTTCGGGTGTACTTGAAGAGGTCACCACGGCCTTCTCTGAAGAGTCGCTGCCCTGCTGAGATGCGACCTTCACATCTATTCCACTGTTGGTACTCGTATTTTGATCTGACGGGCTCTGCGAGCCACCGCTTCCAGCGTCTGAAGTGGCCGCTACGCTAGTCCGATCGATTGATGTCTGTGAACCATCGTCAGCTGCGCTCGAAGTGGCCGCTACGATTGTCTGATCGCCGTTACCTGCTGTCTGGTCTACCGAAGCCTGTGAACCTTGAGTGGCTGTATCCGTTGACTGAGCTTGAGACGCTGCTGCAGCTTCCTGAGCTCGCAGTGTTGCCTGTTGCTGCGCCAATGCGAGCGCTTCATCTTGCAAGGCAATCAGCCTGGCCGACTTGTCGATCTGTTCGGCTAACAATGCGATTTGGCGTAACAGTTTCTCATTCTCGAGCTCCGTCGACGCCAAGTTTTCCTCGGTCAGCGTTAGGCGGTACTTCACTTTCTCTAACTCAGGATCGATAGACGGCTGATCAGCTGGCACCGGTACCACATCGGAGTCTTTGCTCTGTGCTACGGATGGGATGTTCGAATCTGGTTGAACAATNCTGAGAACATACTCCCCGGTCGTGGTGGTTGTAGTTGCATCAGCGCTTTCGCGCTTGNTGTCCTGGCTTGCCTTTATCGTGTCAATTGGCACTTCCTTGACGACTANTTTTTCAACCTCTTTGACAACTACCTTTTCAACCGGCACTTCCTTGA
>JGI26060J43896_10000787_pt1 | contig 11721 bp, 13 predicted proteins | sample MarorgKNORR_S2LV_6_FD_43896 | JGI IMG/M metagenome (IMG submission 43896) | reverse complement strand
CCTCGAGTCGGTTGGTGATCTCATCTGCCATGGTGTGCCATCGTGTTTAGGCACATGAACCCAATGAGTCACGAACGAGTCAATGGGTATGGAAATTGACGCATATGTCTAGAAGGGGTGTCCCTACTGACGAACATGGACGAGGGGGAAGGCAGTGGGACCACTGGAAGTGAGGTTTCAATGAGCCTACCCAACTTGTTACTAGGTATTCTTTGGAGCCCATATGCCAAAATTCATCTTGTTATTGGCTTGGCTGCAATGATAATATCGAAGATGATGGGTTATTGGTAGGTGAACAATTCTATGGCGAATATAATGGAAAGCAAAGCATTCTGGTTCTTCGTAGCTATTATGCAGCCATTACTTTACTTCATTTCACTGGAGTATTTTGGTCAAGTTGTCGCCATAGCTATTCCTTGGTCGATTCTGATTTTGTTCCTCATCTGGCTTTGGGCTTCGGGGAAGAATCCCTTTGCAAGTGATGAAGAAGAGTGAACGGCATCAATTACCCTACCCTCTCAGTTCTCAGAAACAATGCTTCTTCTCCACCTCAAGTAACCGTAGGCAGGTAGCGACCAGCAGGATACCGATACCACCCATGCGACCAGTGAACCAGTGTACAATCCGAACTCTTCCAAAGTTGTCATCGCAAGCAAGGCATAGACTCCAACAGAACCTCCTCCAAGCAACATTGGCGCAGCTGCTCCCCTCGGCACAGAGGCCTCTTGAGATATCCAAAGAGCCACCATCGACGTAAGGAAAATTGCTGGGAAAACCGATGCAAGTCCAGCAACCAATGAATAACCCAAATTAGCAATCCAAACCGAAATTCCAATGGCAGTAGCGGCCATCAAACCTCTAGTGATCAACATCGATTTGCTTACCTTTTTCGTTCCAGAAGGTGTTGCTCGTGGTTTCCAACCCAAAGACAAACCCAAGATTGCGGTTAAGGCAACACCGGCAATCGCAATCTCTTGTGCGCTGAGGGAATTNCGTGCCTCATCTACAACAAATATTGCTGAGGTTCCAGCGAATGACCAGATCAATAGAGAAACAAAGATTGTCGCCACTAACCCCCTGCGGGACGATAGATTAGGAATCATTTCAGGGAAGTAAATCCACACTGAAAGGAAGATGGCATTCGCCAACATACCTAGTGGTATTACCGAAAGGCTAGCCATCAAGTCAGCATTCTCTTGTGCCAGCGACATTCCAATAACTGCTGGAATGATTGTCGTTGGAACCGTCCCTATGACTCCGCCCACTAAACCACCATATCTTTCGATTAGCACAGTTACAAGCGTCGCAACTAGGCCAGCACCAATTGCAGCCAGTAAGACCTGCTCGAGCACAAATGGCTCAGAACCTCACGGCTCATAACAATGGGTTCTCGGTTGATTCAATCTTGNGATTGATTCACCAATTGTGACCCAATACACCACGAACTACACGCTTTGCACTAACAACGCCATTGTTATGATATTGTAATCCTGATCGACACGCTTGGGTCCAGAATACATCTGAACAGTGAGAATCGATTTCACGCCACACAGTGTTCCGATCGACAGAATTATCAAGATTGAAAATGGGTAATTTTGGCTCATACAATTTGACGATCGTAGATTCATCCATTTGATTTTCTTTGAAATCGAGATAATTCTCGGTGTTGTAGACATATGTGATGAGATACTTAGCATCTAAATCACCCATCCTCGGTTTGATTGTGTTGGTAATGTAATACTTCCCAGTCACCTCATTTTTGTGAGTTTGATGCAACCATGGGCGATTACCAATGTCTGAAAAGTCAGTGTGGAACAATACATAGCAATCCATTTGGTTCCACTTTTCTAGCTCATCAATCAATAATTTGGGAGCTACAGTGCCAAGGAGAGGGCGTGCATGAGTGGGTTGTGTGGCCACGATTACAGAATCGCAGGACCAATTTTCACCATCTGTCGACGTGATGGTCAAACTCCCATCACTCTCTCGCTCGATGTTTTCGACCTTCGTATTCAGATGTTGAGAGAAGCGTTCGTTGGACAATAAGTCGTCCCTCATTGCATGAATCAGCCTCCCATCCAGAACACTCCAGCGGTCTTCTTTGTGTTTCGCCGTCTTGTCGCGGATGTCAATTATCAATGCATATTCAAAGATGAAACTTGCAAAGACATGGGCCGGTTGCCTATTTACATCTTCAAAGCGACACCAAGTGTTGATACCGACCCATGGCATGTAGAAATGGGTGAAAACAGTTGAATTCACCAAGCGCTTTCCAAGCACATCAGATACGCTTTTCGAAGATTCGGGCCGGAGTTTGTATTGGCGATATAATTTCCAGAAAATGATGAAACCATCGAANAATTCCTTCAGTGTCGCTTCACGATAAATGAATTTCAAGAATCCACCTATCCCAGACCCCATCTTTGTGTTCAATTCACGGTCTTCGAATACAATCGACCCCTTGAGGTCCTCAAATTCGTGTGGGGTCTGTTCAATACCATATTCTCTACAAAGATGCAGGTAGTGAGGTTGTTGAGCAGGTAGTGTNATGATCACTGTAGTCGAATGATGTTCACCGTTCTCTACGTAAGGATCATTGTTTCCTCCGACTATCCCTCGTTGCTCTAGCAGGGTCACATTACAGCCTGCCCGAATTAGATATTTGGCGGCAGACAGNCCACTAATTCCCCCACCAACGACAATTACAGATTTTCCTTCTCCTCCATTTTCAGGCATATCGATTGAACGGGCATCTTCTGCAAAGATACGTGCCGTAGACTTGGGGTGTTCATAGTTGAATACCCAAACCGATATCGAAAATAACGCAAGTCCAGAAATGAGTATTACTGATTGATACTCAGGAAGTAGATACATTGTAATTGCAATCAATGAGATGAAAATCGCTAGGGGCAGAAATTTCGACAAGGAACAACCACCAGACATCAACATTAGGCCCTACATCTACCTATAAGCAGATGTTTAGCATCTAACAGAATAATCAGGGCACTAAACGCTATTTCCACTGAAATTTAAGTCGCCAGAAAGCCAAAATGCCATGANAATTAAAACCAACTGAGCAATCAATCGAAGAACGTGTGCTTTAGTTGAGAAAGTCCTCCCATTGAAGGACACATCATGCGTCCACATGTACAAATTTGCAGGATATACCCCCATCAAAAANAGAGCTAAACATCGACCAGCGATGATTCTGGTTTCCGGATATATAATCGCCAGACCTCCGGCAATTTCCATGCCTCCTGAAATGTATACAAGAAGAAGTGGAAAAGGCAGGAAGGAGGGCACAATCTCGACAAATTTAGCTGGCTCTCTGAAATGAGTAATGCCAATCGTGATGAAAGCCAAACCGTAAACGATTGCCACCAGGTCCATCATATTCAATTTCACCTTGCTTGATCATACCGATAACTATTGGATTACAACGATTCAAGAAGANCCGGCCCAAGTCCTAGGATGTAGTAACACTAGTACCGTTAGGAGTTCGAGACGTCCGAGCCACATCAGTATAGTCGAGGCGAACATCGATAATGGACTCAAATCAGACCAAGTAGAAGCCGCAGTTGCAGGGCCAAAAGACCCCAAAGCTGGACCGGTATTACCCAACAAAGAGATCGAAACAGAGGCAACATCTGTCAGTGTTAAATCCGGTTCGAGGAAAGAAATAGTCAGCATCGAAGCGGTTACCAGAACCATCCATGAACTTACCATTCCGAGAATAATCCAGATACGGCTTTCATCCACCACATTTTGATTGAAGCGGATTGCAAGTACCTTTCTTGGCTGAATAATTCGAATAACCTCACGCTTTGCTAACTCGAATGCAATTCTAATCCTTAGAACCTTCAAACCTCCACCGGTAGATCCAGCACTGGCTCCAATAATCATCAACAATAAGAGAACGAATTGGCTGAATACCGGCCATTCAGAAAAATTAGCGCTAGAATATCCAGTACTAGATATTGAAATGGATTGGAAAAGAGAGTGTCTTATCGATTCGCTGAATGTGTATTCTGTAGCGCTGCTAAGATTGAATGCCATAGCCAGCCAAGCTACGAAAAGAATCAGCAAAAATGCTCTCAATTCTTCATCCTTCCAAACTTCNCCCCATCGCCCTGATAAGGCGAAATATAGCAAGCTGAAATTGATACAAGTTAGAAGCATGAATATCATGATTATTGATTCTATCAATGAATCATCAAAAGCCATTATTCCCAAATCACTAGTTGCGAAACCGCCAGAAGGCATTGTAGTAAGAGCATAATTGAGTGCATCAAAACCGCCCATATCGGTTAACTGATACAAGGCAAGGCCTTCGATGATTGTCAGACCGATGTAAATCGCCCAAAGTTTGCGAGCAGTTCCTTCTAGTGTAGTGCTAAGATTCGATACAGTGGGGCCGGTTAATTCAGCACGTGCTAATGCCATCCCTCCACCAAGCGCCTTAGAAAATATTAGTAGTCCAAGCATAATCACTCCCATACCACCAATCCATTGTGAAAGAGAACGCCAAAGCAGTAAGCTTCGGCGTTGGTTTCCTACACAATCCCCATCGAATTCTCCAGCACAAATCGGACTAGTTGATGGATCAATCATTGAAGCCCCAGTAGTCGTGAATCCGGACATAGATTCGAACCAAGCGTGTAAGGCTCCTGATAACATCTCAAGGAATGTGGCATGTCCATCGACAAATTCGAAGGGGCCATAGAACATCCCTCCTAACCAGAAAGGAATTGCTCCGAGAAGAACTACAGGAGGCCAGCCCAATGCTACTGCAGCGAAGGCTTCTCTATCCCTGACACGACCACTTACCTCGTAACCACTAAATTTTGAGATTAACCATTGGCTCGCTCCGAAAGCGAGGATCAAGGCGATTGCATAGGTCTTGAATGCAAATTCCCATCCATCCACGTAAACAGAATAGGCTCCGACCACTGCTAATGGTATAGCGAATATTCTCAGAGTCCAACCTATGACTAGGCCGATTACATCCCAGCGCATGGCTCAACTCCCCAGAGCCTTCTCCAATCGTGCGAGATCATCTAAGTGGAGGAANAATAGAACCTTNTCTCCAATNTGTAATGTATCAACTTCACTNGGATTCAAAATATGGGTTACGCCATCTTCATCCTCATGCTCAACCATTACTATTCTACAACCTAGCTTAGATTCAGCATCCGAAATTGAACGTCCAACAACCTCTGCCTTTGCACTAAGGGATGCTGAAATTGAAATGATACCTGGCAGTGATGGGATTACCTGATAGGTCCCAGGGAACATTCATGTGAATTGATTTGAGGATTGAAATTACAGTCACGTGCCTTCGGCTAACTGGTCGGGTGAGACCGATGCGCTGGACCGCTTCGACCAGAGCCCTATCCTTGAGAATAAGNCCGGTTCGCGGAACTCCCTTGTCCTTGGCACGCATTGAAATTGCGATGTTGAGATTGTCATCGGCTAGGGCCGCGATGGCGATATCTTGTGAAGCGATACTGAGTTCTTTCAGCAACTCTCCATCCTGAGGGTCACCGTGGATGACATCGAGCCGCTTGCTATTACCAGTGCGTGATCCAACCAATTCGTTTGCAGCATCGAGGTCGGGCTCGATAACCACAACTTCGGCACCCTCGCCGAGATAATGCCCGGCCAACTTCGTGCCGAATTGGGTTGCCCCGAAGATGGCTACCAACGGGTCTTCTGGCCAATCAGGGTCCTGCAGACCCGAACCCGTTGTTATAGTCAGGAATTCCTCGGTCGAGCGGGCTACAAAACACAGCTTATCGCCCTCTTGAATGACCTCTGAGCCCGCTACCAGAGCCCCTCTTTCATCTCCCGAGCGGATAGCATAAACAGATGGGATATTGACTATCCAATCGCCGACCTCGCCCGTAGTTTTACCAATCAAAGCAGAATTCTGCATTACCTCGGCAACTGCGATCCAGGCGTTGTCGCCCAACGGTAGGATTTCCTCGAGAGAAGGTGCGAGCAAGCCTGCCGCCAATTGCTTGACAATATCATCAGAAGCACAGACTATGTGGTCGGCGCGTGTCCATCTTTCGAGTGGCCCTGCGCCGCGATTCTTGTCGAGAAGAGTCGGATCACGAATCTTAGCGATCGTTGTCAGCCCACGTGTAGCACGATCGCCCACTTGCTCACTATACACACGTTTTGCAAAGGCACAACCGAGGAGGTTGACCTCGTCATTATTTGTGCACAGAACCATGATTTCAGCGTCATTNATTCCAGCACGCAGAAGCGAATCCCGCGAAAGCGCATTTCCAGTCACCAAAAGACAGTCAAGAGACTGTGATTCATTGATTGCAACAGGGTCCGGATCGATTAGCGCAACCTGTCTCTTTTCAGCCCTCAGGGAGGCTGCGACACCTCTGCCAACTTCGCCGGCTCCAGCAATAATGACACGCATTCTGCGCCGCTCCTTCGGCGGGGCGGCTATAATCATGACTTCTTGCGAAGGCGTTAATGAATCATCAGAGGACTGCGAGGCTATTTGCGAGGGCTTTTCTCATTCTTCCTCAAAAACACTCTCTCCGCGGACGCGTTCGACCGCCGCGAGCTCATGGCGGGGCGAACTTCTGAGGGTTCGGCGATAGGCTTGAGCGGCTGCTGGAGTCATTCCTGAGAGCAGCCAGTGTGAGTGCGCCGGGAACCATGACCAAATGACGGCCGGTGCTATCAGAGCCAGTATGAAGGGGTTGAACACAGCTAGAACGGTGCTGAGGATGAGGATGGCCCTGACCAGCGCGCTGGTGAAGAATGTCCGTGCGCGCTTGTGCTCAATTATTCGCGAACCTTGCCAAGAAGCGATGGACGCGTGGCCGATGCATGCAGTGAGGGTAATGGCGCAAGCGAGGATGATATTGANAGGGTCGAATCCAGTTGTCCCCTCCCAAACATTCGGATCGAAGATGCGTACGTTGAGATGAGCGGAGCGCATTGCACCGAAGCCTAGTCCTAGGGTCCAACCAAATGGTGCGCTGGCTCGTAGTCCAACGGTTCGTGGACGCCCGAGTAGGAATAGAGCAAATGCNGATTCGGCCATTCCGATGACCAGTGCGATTAACGAAACCTCGAAAATATTGACTGAAGCCTCGCGGATATTTGCGAGGATGAGGGCATCGATTGCAGAGGCTGCTAGGACTCCGGCCACGAGTCCGAAAAGTAGCGTCTTCACCGCACCGGAGAGGTCGTAAAATCCGGTCATTCGAGCGATGGTCCCTCGCCATCCGACGTAGATTCCGAGTAAGCCGATGGCGAATGCAAGTTGCATCTCCCACATCGCAATAGGGACCTGCGCCATGTTCCGCCCACACCGCCCCCGCTTTCAGTGCAACGCACGGTGAGCCGCTTAATTGCTGGATTCCAGCGCTGATAATGAAGTATCGCAGACGCTCAGCGCCGCGATTTACAACCAATAACGTTCAAACCACACGCTTCGGACCCGCAAGTCATGGCACTCGAGGGTCTGAAGCGTAAGATCCTCGGCTCCATCGGCCTGCTCAAGGGCAAGAGGGAGATTGACGAGGAAACAGTGCGTGAATTGTCCCGCACCCTTAGACGAGCCCTTCTGGAGGCCGATTTCAATGTCAGGCAGGCCAAGGAGCTGACTGAGCGTATCGAAAGCCGACTGATGGAAGAGGAACCTCGTCCAGGCGTCAAACTCGAAACTCACGCAATGAATNTGATTTACACCGAGCTAGTCCGCTTGCTTGGTCCCGCTCGCGAAATCAAGCCTCACAATGAGACTGTCTTGATGGTCGGTCTCTACGGTCAAGGTAAGACCACGACGACCGCAAAAGTTGCTGAGTGGTGGCGCCGTAAACATGGCGTCAAAGTAGCCGTCATCGAAGCCGATGTCCATCGACCCGGCGCCTACGCCCAACTGCAACAACTCCTCGAAGACTCGCCCGTCGAAGTCTATGGAGAACCAGACGAGACTGACGCTGTCAAAATCGTCCGAAATGGAATCAAGGCCGTCGGTACAGCCGACGTTCTGATTATCGACACCGCCGGTCGTGACAGTCTCGATGAAGAATTGCGCGAGGAACTCATTCGTATCGCAGAAATCGCCAACGCCACCGAGCGTTTTCTCGTAATCGATGCGCAAGTCGGCCAAGCCGCCGGTCCTGTTGCCCAAACCTTCCACGATCTAGTCGGGGTCACTGGAACTGTCGTCACAAAACTCGACGGAACTGCTCGTGGAGGCGGCGCCCTCAGCGCTGTCGCCGTCACTGGCGCCCCGATTGTCTTTGTCGGAGAGGGCGAGCGTGTCGGCGACCTCGAGAAGTTCGAATCTGACAGATTCATCTCTCGACTTCTCGGTATGGGCGATATTCAAGGACTGATTGACCTAGCTCCCGAAGACCTCGATCAGGAAGAGGCAATTCGGCTCACTCAGAGGCTGATGTCGGGTCGATTTACCCTCAGAGATATGTACACTCAAATGGAAATGATGAGTCGAATAGGAACAGTAGATCGTATCCTTTCTCATCTGCCGGATGGGATGTTTGGGATGGGTGCGATGTCCGCCGGTCAGAAGAAACAAATGCAGGCGAATCTTGCAAAGTATCGGGTGATTATGGATTCGATGACACAGCAAGAAAAGGACGAGCCAACACTCCTAAAATCGCAACGGATTCGACGTATCGCTCGAGGTTCTGGCACCACTGAAAAGGATGTCAAAGAACTACTCAACCAATGGAATCGAAGCCGGAAAATGATGCGCGGAATGAAGGGAGATAGGCGCATGAGAAAGCAGATGAAATCGATGATGGATGTCGATGATCTCGACCTTGATATGGGGTGAAAATTTGCAACGGCGCTTCGCCATCATCGGCCATCTCGCGCCGAGTTCAGGCAAGTTAAATCTCAATGATTTAGCAGGCGGCTCAGGACGTATGGACGTGCTCGTGAGGGTGGTAAATGCGGCTCTTTTCGTCTCCCACGGGATTCGCCGAGATACACACGTTACACTCCTCCTTTGCGGCGGCCCTGGGCCTGATCGGAGAATTTGGTTCAATGGTGAGACGCTCGCCGGCGTTAGGCCTGACGAGCGATCGATTGCTGGACAAATCAAAGCGATTCTCAAACGTCCAGTTCCGGCAATCGGTACATTCGACGAAGTCACACAAGGCATTTTCGACACAGGTGGAGGGCTTGCTGAAACTCTTGCCGAATGGGGGCGTGAGGGAGTTCAATTGCACGTCCTCGATGCCGGTGGAGAATCTCTTGATTCCGTAATTGAAAGTGAACAAGTTGGCTTTTTGCTATCTGACCACTTGCCTCTGACAGATACGGAAATTCAGATGACTGCGGGGCTACCGCGAGTCAGTTTGGGTACTGATTGGTTGCAAGGTCATGCCTGCGTGACAATCGTTCATCACGCGCTTGATTCGCGGTGAATCAGTCCTCGAGCCAGAAGGGTAAGCCATTTGTCCCCGGCTGGGTGGCTGCTGCTAGCAGGCGCTGTGAAATACCCAGAGGGTGATTCACCGGCCAACAGGAAAGTGGCGTTATTGCAACCGCTCCATCATTGACTGCATTGCAGTCTGTATCGGGAATATCTTCGTCTTCGATACGAGCGGCACCGACTTTGTAGGCAACGCCGTGATTTTCGGTGTTTGACATATCGATTGCATTGTGATACCAACGCGAACCCAGAGAAACAGTACGGAAACCATTGGTCCAAGTCTCGGGTGCGTTGATGTTCAACATCAAATCACCATTACGGAATGAATCGATGATTAGCTCGCGCTCATCTGCTCCTTTGGGTTGGGTACGTGAGCCATTTGGCCGAAGCAGATTAGTTGCCTCTTGCGGCAAGATGCGTACTGTCGCCTCGATCACTTCGATAGTCGCTTCAACGGATGACTCGAAATCGCTGTGCTGGTAGGTTGAGAGGCTCGTAGCAATCGCAGGCATTCCGTAGAGTCCTGCTTCGCGAGCGGCGGAAACTGTACCTGAATGCATGACATCGACCGAAAGATTCGGGCCTTGATTAACGCCGGAGACGCAGAGAGCCGGCTTCATCTCCGGCGCCCAATGAGCTAATCCTCCATCGATTGCAACGATGGCACAATCGCACGGAGTCCCGTCCAAAGAAAACATTCGCAAAGGTGGCCCATCAGAACTGCCTAGGTCAGTTGCAAGATCTGTGCGCTCGACAAATTTCAGATCATGACGAAGAGAAAGACGCATTCCGGATGCTGATTGCTCATCCGCAGGAGCCATTACAACAATTGGAAAACCGCGCTCGTGAAGACCACGAATCAGAGAATGTAAGCCAGGAGCTTCGATCCCGTCATCATTGGTCAGGAATAAACATGGACGAGACATAACCGCCCCACCGACCGCGAGTACATCAATCGACGGGTTCAATCGTACCGTCAGATTCACCATAGAGAGTTACCAAAGCCAAGCCAGCAACCATCAACAAGCCGCCGACAATGGTCCAAGTACCAGGAACATTGTCGACTCCAACAGCCCAACCAATCACCGAACCAATTACCGGTTCCATAATCAAAATCATCGATATTGTGAGGGGAGGGATCCACCGCAGTACAGCGTTTATCCCAGTGTGGCCAGCGAGACCAGGGCCTAAAGCAAGGTAAGCAACATAGCCAATCCAAGCAGCGCTAACCCAACCGAAAGCACCGGTCATTTCAGCCAAGTCAAATGTCATACCCTCAGCGAAAATTGCCCATCCAGTAAGCAAAACTGCCGAGACGGCGGTGACTGGGAAAGCGTAGAGGAACAAGGGCATCCAGCCGCGAACCATTCGTCCAATAACGAGGTAACCGACGACTGTCACCGCGCCAAGAAACGCCAAGAAATCACCATACAAACTCACACCCACTTCCTCACCACCGCCACCGACTACAACCGCAGCACCNACAAATCCAACCAAAGCTCCTACTGATTGCATGCGAGTAGCAGGTCGGCGCAACATCCACAGTCCAACGATAATGACCAGCGGATGCGCCGTGACAAACAAAAGTGAGTGAGTAAGAGTCGTCAAATCAAGCGATACCAACCAAGTCCCGAAGTGTAAGGCGAGGCACAACCCTGAGGCACAAAGTAAGCCGAGAGAGCCACGCCAATCGTGACGCAGAGCGGAGTCCGCACGCGAGTATTGCAGCAAAAATCCAGGCAATAGCACTAGTGAAGTCGCCTGCAAACGCCAAGCCGCTTTCGTCAGCCCTGCTACCCCCTCGATCATCTCGAAGACCGCCCCTGCACTCGATACTGCGAACAAGGCAATGCCCATGATTAACCAAGCATGAAGCGGGATTTCGGAGGATTCCGATGACATCAGGCCAACTCCGCATCGAGCACATCCGCGCCCGAGTCGGAATCTCCCTCACCGCTAGATCCGAGGATGCCCGCCTGCCGGAAGAGAGCGTAGATTAGGAGTCCGAGCAAGACATTCAGAATTAGGAAGCTGGCAAAGCGGATTGTCGGCCAGTTGTCAATTGCTCCGATGGCCGACTCGTCGAGAGCCGCAAGAATCGCAGCCTCGACGCCGTAGAATGCCTCCCCCGTCAGTGCACCTGCTGCGATCATGAAAGTGAAAAGAAGCATCAATGCACGCTTTTTCTCAGCCGCACCAGCACCTTCGAGGGCGCGAATAGCAGCCACCTTCGGTGCCAACTTCTTCTTCTCCCACCAATCACGCCCAGCACNACCGAT
>JGI26060J43896_10000782_pt1 | contig 11741 bp, 8 predicted proteins | sample MarorgKNORR_S2LV_6_FD_43896 | JGI IMG/M metagenome (IMG submission 43896) | reverse complement strand
TCATTTGGCCATAGTAGAGGGATTATTATAAATTCAGAATATGCAAAAGCCCACAATGGAACATTGATCTTACGCTTCGATGATACCGACACAATTCAGAAAGCCCCTCTGCTCTCTGCCTATGAGAAAATTGAGGAAGAAGTTGAATGGTTAACTGGCTTGAAACCAAAAATTGTTGTGGCCAGTGAGAGAATGGAACATTATCACGAACATGCAATTCAATTACTNGAGATGGCAGGTGCATACATCTGCTTATGCAGCGGAGAGAAATTCAAGGAAATTCGAAAAANCAAGCAAGAATGTTCTCATCGCCATCAAGGTATTGAAGAAAACCTCGACTTATGGATGCAAATGAAAGATGGAAGATTAAATCCAGGAGATGCGGTGATGAGAGTGAAAACTGACATGACTCTACCAAATCCCGCCCTTCGTGATTGGCCAGCCTTTAGGATTCAAGATACCAAAACCAATCCCCACCCAAGACCCAACATCGGTAGCCGTTGGAGAGTTTGGCCATTATTAGATTTCCAGAGTGCAGTAGAAGACCATTTGCAAAATGTCACTCACATCATTAGAGGTAAAGATTTGATGGACTCTACTCGTAAGCAAGTATTGCTCTATGAGAAATTCGGCTGGCAGTATCCAACTACAATTTACTGGGGTAGAGTGAAAATTCATGAATATGGGGGATTTTCGACCTCTCAAATACGCAAGGACATAGAGTCAGGAAAATATAGTGATTGGGATGATGTTCGCTTGCCAACCATCGCAGCTATGCGTAGAAAAGGAATGAATGCCGAAGCATTGAAAGCATTCTGGATTGAGTTAGGTCTTACTCAGAAAGACATCAGTGTGCCACTCTCTAGCCTATTTTCCCATGACACCAAAATTATCGATGTGAAATGCCCAAGAATCAGTTTTGTACGCGAACCAAAACCATTGGAATTAGTTGGGAAAGGATTGCCTACATCCATCGCGGTTCCTTCCCATCCAGAGCATTCTGATTTCAAACCAAGGGAAATCGACCTTTCTGCAAAAATTATTATGGTTGAAAAAGCCGACCTTGATGAAGCACTTTCCAAATCAAATAAATTTAGACTGAAAGAACTAGCCGATATTGAAATAACTGAAGGAAAAGCAATCATAACTTCAATTGATTCAGCGGGTGGGCTGAAAATCGTTCATTGGGTTGCCAATGGTGAAGAGGCGAATCTGTATTACAACGAAGATGATGAAATAGGCTGCCAAAAGGGTATTCTTGAGGGCCACTCACATCCCATAGGAACACAAGTACAACTCGAAAGAGTCGGCTATGCGATTATTGAAAAAACAGGCTTGGTTTTAAGCCATAATTGAAATCATTCTTCAAGCGCCTTGATTGCTGGATTGTTAGCAGCCAAAGACATTGCTTGTCGGTAGTCATTAGGAGAGAAGTAGCCAGCAAATTGGCCGTCCTCATCTGTTGCAACCACGGCATGGGGGCGACGCTCGTTCATGGTAGCGACAATTTCTGAAACTAAGTCGTCTTGACCAACTTCCATAACATCTGTGTCCATGTGTCCACCACAGTTCTCTGCCTTCAAATCTACACCATCTGCTACTGCAGATAGAATTTGAATACTAGTCAAAACTCCCTTTACCTTTCCGCTATCTAGAGCAACAAGGATACCTCTTGGTAAGCCAAGCAATTTCTTTGCGGCATCGACTAAGGAGTCACCTAATTCAACTGTATCATGCTCATCTGTTAGGACTAAATCTCGGATGCGTACTTCGGACATTCATTTCACCTAAACCGTCCAGACCGGCTAGTGTTATTCAATGATTCCACGATTCAATTCAGCATCTTATTCCATTTTTTGGGAAAATGTGGGTCAAAATACAGTGCAAGGATTGAAACATTAGGTGCGATTCCCCGTCAATATGGCAATTGAGAGAATCTTAGGCGGTTCGATGAAAGAACAACTGAAAGACTTAATGCAAACCGAAGATTTGGTTATCGAAGCAGTTAGGGAATTAGTGAAAGACGAATTGAAGGCTCACATCAAAAATAGAATCGATGAAGACCCAGAATTGAAAGCTGAATTAAAAGAATCACTAACCTATTACTTCACCTCAAAGGCCCGTTCAGTTTATGCAGAGTTGAAAGCAACCCGCGCTGCTGCAAGACTCGGCCTTTCCATATTACCAGACGATTTGCACGACGAAGTTTCTGAGGCATTAGTCACTCTCTTTGAAAAGGAAATTGGAAGTGTTCTCGAAAGAGCTCTTTGATAGTGAATTAGGCTTATTGACTGTACCTTCAGACGTTGGTTTCAAAGGTGGTTGGGGCAGCAAGGTGTTCGGTGAGGAGATGAAATTACAGCCACTTCTCGTCCTGAGCCTGCTATTCTTCTCGTTAATTGCTGCGCCAAATTCATATTTACCTACTGTTAAAGCGAGTGGGGAATGCTGTGAAAGTCAGGCTATTGACCTATTTTTGACTGGCACCAATAGCCTATCACCATTTGATAGTGACAGAAACGAATTGCACAGTAAGTCCCTAACATCATCAATTCCAAATGAGGAAAGCATAGGCACATGGTCATTCCAACCAGGATATCATGGAGATATTANTTCAGAAGAATGGACTTTCTCAATAACTTACGAAGTTGAAAATGCTGCAGGTGTGCAACTAAATGCAACGGTGAAGATTAATATCGGTCCAAACCAATTCACCGGCGAAACTCCTGCTGGGAATACGTATGTTCCAGGTGGAAGTGGGGTTTTGACAACTTCCATTCAAGTAGATACTGGCACACTTGTTAGTTCAGATACTGTGTCAGTTGAATTGGTAATGAGTTCTCTAGTTTTTGTAGTTCCAGGTTCTGATGCTAAAATTGACTTCTTGTGGGGTGATGAAGATCACGAAAGCAAACTTGAAGCAGACCTACCACTAATGGATATCGATATTTCAGAACCAATTATTGATGGGAGAACATTACATATTCCGGCAATTCTTCGCTCTGGATTTAGTCAAAAATTAATAGAAGAAGGCACCATTACTTGTTCAGTAAATGGGGAATTATTGAGTGGAGAACCTGTCAAGACACCCTCTGGTCAGGATGTCAAAGCAACTTGGTCCTGGAGTGCGGGTGAATCATTTAGTGGTGGTAGTGTACAAATTGAAATCAACTATGTAATGCAAAGCGGCGGTAGCAGTTGGCTGGCCACTGGTCAATTTGAAGTTCAACTAGAAGATGGAGATGGTTCTGGAACTTATTATGGCTCTGAAGAACCAATTCGAACTAATAACAGCAATGGGCTATCTGTCATCATCGATGCGGACCTCGATGAAGGAGATGGTATTGTAATAAAACGAGTAACTCGATTAGTCATCAAAGATGACATGGCATATTGGATGCGATGGGGAATCACCAACCAAAACTCAGAATGGTTGAAAACGGACTCGGTATGGAAACGCTTTGATGGTGGATTTAGCGAATCGCAATATGAAGATGGAATAATAGATAATACTGAACTTGAAAGATTCACTTCTCGACTGCAATCTCAAGAATTAACTCTGAATTTCTTAGAAAACGCCCTCCAACTTGAGTCAGAACCACTTCTAGGTGGCTCTTTTAGAGACTTTCACACAATAGAGGTACGCATAGATTTGAACGATGATAACACTGTCAATCGAAATCAAGTAACCCTGATAATTTCCACCACCCAAACGATAAAAGAAGGTGATTATTTTGACCTATTACAACAATTTATTCTCCCACAATCTGAAAGTTACTGGAATCAAGTGACACTCGATATTAGTCTCCACAGCGATAGTCAATCATCCTTCACGGATACTCATGAGAAGACTAGTGAAGACTTAGAAACTAGCCATGAAAGGCACATCACCGAAGAAGTATACACCGTTCATGCAGATAACATATTATCTTGGAATAAATTGGACTTGAGAGTAAAAGTCAGCACTAATCCTCTTTATTCCCCCCTTCCATTGGCCATTATCTGTCTATCAGTGATGGCAATATTATTTTCTGCCTGTTTATTATTAGCACGTGGTAAAGACAAGAAGCCACTGATTCTTGAAAGTATTCTAATCCCTTTGGTCGCTGCTGCTTACTGGTATGCATTCCCAATGGAGGGAATTGGGGCATTGATGGGTGGAATCGGTGGAATTTGGATGGTAACAACAATAATCACACCAAAGCGCTTGGGAAAGGATGGAATGCCCGATACTTCTTCAATGCCCGAGGTACCAACTATCTCTTGCCCTAAGTGCACCACTGTCAATCCCGTAGTGTCTGACATCAGGCCCCTAAGGCTGCCTTGTGGTGGTTGCGGCAGAGTCCTGAAAATCGTTGCTTAAAGCAAACCGGTACTGATTAGAGAATCCATCGCTTTTGAAACAGAAAGTGGATCAGGCAACCATGAATCTTGAGATTTCTTCAACATTGTTGCAAGATCTAAATCCCAACCAGTCCCAACTACACGCCTCCATCCTAATTCTTCGATTCGTGCCGTGGCGCAGTCTGGGTTCTCCAGTACAGGCAATAGCAAATCACTCATCGCCGCAGAGCGTTGCTCAAGACTCATCGAATGCCATCGTTTTCGCATCCTTGACAATAGACTGGTTGATAGACCCGGTAATTGACTTAAATCGCAGTCAGTAAGTTCTGGTAATGGCAGACAATGGANTTCGCCGGCTTCACTTAGNAGGTCTTTGAATCTCATATATTGGGGGTCGTATGCAGTGTCAAGAGAATCTCTAAGCCAAGACCCCGCCAATAACCATGGCCTCAATCTCTTGGTCCTTTCACCCTCTGGAGCCAGTAGTCCAGCGAGTAGCCCAGCCATTCCAACTTGCTCTATTACCCCTAAGTTGCGCTTTCCAGAATGGCCAATATCAAATTCCATGCTATTGATCCCCAGAATGAGACATCCTCTTTCAATTCTCAATTCATACTGTTCATCAGGGTCAATGATAATACAAGGTGCTGAATCCTCAATCTTATCAGAGGTACTGATTTTGCGATGATAAGCCATACCCGCATCCAAAAATGCAGCTTCAATCAAAGAGGCGGCAATTACAGAAGGAAGTTTTGCTGGAAAAATAATACTAATACTTGATTGGTTTTTCAAAAACTCTACCGCCTCTTCTAATATTGCAGTTATGGAGTTGAACTCCTCTAAACTATGCAAAGGAAACATTGCGACAAAACCAATGCAAACGGCCAATGCACTTCAACTTGAGGAATGAAGCGGGTTCACTCAACCATCAAACGGATTTGGTCTCGCTTGTATTTCCAATCAGTAGCAAGGCGGCCCTTGGCTTGNTAATACTTAGCAAGACGACGAATCTTTGANTCGGTTAATTCAAGTGCTCGAGTGTTATGAAGATCTTTACGGTTTGAAGAAATGTGNTCGATGATACTAACTGCTTTGTGCATCAGATTCATCATGTCCTCGGGATAGGTGGCAACCTTGTCTTGCGAAGTTAAGAAGGAAGTTATTCTCTGGCCAATTACCTTGCGTACGTCTGGTACAGCGTGTTGGTCACGTAGAATTGTGCCGATGATGGCAGCAGTGTGCCCATCCTCATGGAGGGAGGAAATAAGGCCCTCGATTTCTTTCTTATCGGTGTTGGCCCACTCAGGAAGATCCTGTCCATGGACCTTGGTGGAACCGCTCTTTCCTCTCTTATGAGCGTACATTCGTGCCATGTCATCACACCTCGGGCGAGCCGCCGACCTGCTTCTCCTTCATAATCACATCGCTAAGCACAGCAACACCTCAGAGGCGCTGATGGCCCTTTGCCAACTTTCCAGGAGTATTAGGCCATCCCCACGCAGAAACGCTAGCTCGCGCCGAGCCTAGCAGTTTCCCACCTTGCAATACTAATAATTCTCCACCTTCTCGAATATCAGAGTCATGGCTTTCGAGGATTGAAGAAAATACATCACCTCTCCATTTTATACCCTCGTGCAAATGAATTTTTGGTAAACAATTTCCCTCTAATAAACGCGGTAAGGCAGCTTTTGTCATCGATAAAGCCCCTCTGTCAGGGAGCCATTGAGCAATTTGTTTTTCTCCATCATAGACTTTCCAGCGGGGAGGTTTTCCGGCTACCCTCAAACCATCAAGCCAACTGTCATTGCGCATTTGGCGACGAGCGATGGAACGAAATTCTTCCAACAATTGAACATATTTTGAACACCCTCTTAACTCGAATTTCTCTGTTGCTTCCTGAACTGCAGTTTGCAGGCGTTCAAACGCCGCTTGTGAAGTTGCACCGTCATCAAGGCGGCTATCGACAACTGAAACGCCACTTGGAATCTCCAATTTCATGCCGCTATGATTAATGACATGAGAATAACCTTGATTTTCGATTAATCGATTCAACATACTTTGAATCCGTTCTAATTCTTCAGCACTCCAATCCCCAGTTACTGGGACATCATAATGAGCAGCTGGCCAAATTCTCTCTAAATCTCTTGGAACTAAACCAAGTGGGCTGGTTACCATGACTTCATGGGCGGTTGTATAACCAATCGCATGACCGAAACGGATGTGAGAACGCGATTCACGGTATGGTTTCCGGTCGCTACAAGGGAGTAATATCAACACTTTATCTCGTTCTTCAGGGGCACAATAATCATTTGAAATGAATCGTACCCAATCAATTATTTCTGGGTCATTAAAGGAGGCTTGGGAATGTGCTCTGAATCTTCTTCCGGTTGCTACAACAGATTGCAAGACTGTTTCCTGATTCGGAATTGCCAAAAGCGCATCATGGTGGCGAAGATGTTCAACCATTCTTGGACTTGAAAGTGCTCTTTGTTCAACCAATTCTCTGAGAGTACCATCACGAATTGCCCTCCTAACCGTCGCCAATTCGGCTTTCCAAATTGCCAGGTGCGTTGTTCGGTCTACTACTTCATCAAGGCTTTCTTCAGGCCTGCGTGGGCCGCTATTCGTAAGCAAGGCATGATGTGCTTCGCATTGAGAAGTTCGTACCAAATCGTGCAAGTCAACACCCATCCAAGTCAACAAAGCCAAGTTGTCAGGTCCTGAAATACCCGGGCACCAAATGAGGGCAGAAGAGAATTGTTGACGGATGGTGAATAATGCCTTGGCAAGGGCTCCTTGTTGATTGGCTAATTGAAGGGCATCGAGTAAAACAACAACTTGTGGTTCTTTTTCCAAGTTCAATAACTCCTCATCATGGTTCATTCGTTGCCATGAAATAGGTAGTACTGTACCACTTCCACCGCGNTCTCCAGTGTCCGCAGCAACCATGCTAGGAGGCAATACATGGCCAACGCCAACTTGCCAATCAGGCCCATTAGCATCAAAAGGTATAGACATAGGTAACCTACCCATTATGGACAAAGTTCCTGGAATCTTACTATTGTCTTGTTGATAGGTAAATGGAGCGATGTTTGTTGGAGTAGAATCTGCATCGGATTCCTCAACTAATAAACAAGGTGTCAATGCGACTGGCGAGGAGCGGTCCCCCAATCCGTAAATACGCCCTAAACGCTGTGAAGCCTGTACCGTTAGGCCTATCGTATCCCCGTCCACATTCGACTCGTGCTGGGTCATAGGTTTGAATCATTTGAAAGGCCAAGCCCCGACGCCTACTCATGCAGCATCGCATAGCCGCCATCTTATTTGGTGTAATATTGGCTATGAGTNCTTTCCTGATTTTTAGCGCTAATGCTAGTCATNGNGGAGTCCANGTTGCCGACGAAGAAGCCTTACTGCGTGATATTTCACTTCCAAGTGGAGAATCTATTTCTGTTGTTTTTTCATCTCGAACAGGTGGATTCTGGGTTGATGCTGATTGTGGGGGCGACTGTAGAGACCTATTGCTAACTGTTTCCGATGGTGTGTCAGAAAATACTGCGACAATCACTGATAATGCTGTAGTCAAAGGTCAACTGGTAGAAGGAGTTGCTTGGTTAAACCTAAGCAATACTGGTAGTGATTCATTGAATGTTGATATTCAAGCAAGCCTGCCTGAATTGAACTCACTGGGAAATGCTGATTCATCTTCAACAAGGAATTCTGCAGCCCAGGCAAACTCATTTTTATCGACTTCAAATTTAGCAGAAACCTTTGCTGCAAAAACGACAAAAGGTGGAATTCATGATCCAAGCGCCACTTGGATAAACGCCACTTTCAATGGACTAGATAGCATGTATTGGTTAATTGATGCAAATGTTTCTGACATTCTAGAACTAAGCCTACTCCATTCATCCGCAGATGTTGAATTGCGATTATTATCCGGTGATGATGGCAACCAGATTCTTGCAAGCCTGAGTAGCCAGTCAAATTCCTCTTCTTCAACAGCACCACAAAGGATTTGGAAAACTACAACCAATAACCACACTTGGTTAGAGGCATCAACAACAACGGCTAGCAGTAGTTTTTCGGCAAGGATTGCTACCCATGGAAGCATCGATAATTGGCCGGCAGCAGGTGAGGTTAACGATGTTCAGGAATTACATGAAGAAAGTGCTACTTTCTATGGATTACTCTCAACAGGTGATGAAGATGTCATCATGGTAAATGCGAGTGGGCCTCACCTCTGGAAATTCACCTCATCTTCAACTACTGCCTTAGATGTCAATATCAGCGCCATGGTAGATGGGATTTGGGTCCCCTTTTTGACCTTCCAAGGTTTGCAATCAGATTCGACACATAATTCTGATTCAAGTATTTGGACCCCAGAGGCAACAGCTTTGTTGAAGGTATCAATATCCTCATTGAGTGGGGAAACAGGAATTTGGTCATTTGATGTGATGAGAACAACCTTTGGAGACCTTGATAATAACGCCGATGCAAATGGTGCTATTCCAATGAACATAGATAATGCAATGGCAAATTGGGATTTCATTGAATTGAAAGAAGGAGTTAGCCACTCAGGTTGGCTTTCCCTTCCGACCTATGATGGAGCAGATACATACCTTCTAAACTTGGAGGGTTGGGAAGAAAGTAGGTACAGAATTAAATTACAGTTGACCGCTGATAATACTAGAATCATTGCAGAATTAATAGAAATGAATTGGTCAAGTCGGACAATAATCTCAAACTCAAGTACTATCATAGATGACGGAATTGAGGGAGAGACAACCCTTGAAGTCGGTGAAGGCACTCACCTTCTGAGAATTCGAAGTGTTGAATTAATGAACGGAGAAGGAAATTGGACTTGGGGGGATGTCAACATCAACCCAATTCCTTGGACCATCGAAATATCAAGTATTCAAAGTGAAGAAGGTATCGAGCCTTGGTTCGAGGCGGAAGGGTTCGTTTCACAGGCCAGTACCGGATTACTCTATTTCCTCGGTTTCCTGATGTTAACTCCAATTATCTGGGTCATCTGGACTAATAGAATCTATAACCGCCGTGCAGCCCAATTAGCAGGCGTTAAAGAACGTCTGAAGACACTGCGTAAAATGATAGCAGAAGGACAAGTCAAACAGGCAATTTCTGACCTGAAATTATCGCTACGAACCATAGCTGCTCTCGATTGGGAAGAAGGTGTGGAGACTTGGGGCGAAGCAAATATCCGACACCGTACCGTTGCAGTTGATTTGGCGGTATGGAAGTTGGCGCCAGAATTCTCCAACAAAGGAGGAGTTCCCATTTTGTTTGGAGTTCACATCCTAAAGGGCACATGGCAAGTCGCAGCGGTTAGGTTTGAGGTCAGTGCAGGAGAGCATTGGAAGGTTATATCAACGGAACCACGCTTCTTATCGAGAGGAGACGAGGTCTTCCTAGATACCCTCTCAGAAGGCAGTCGCACTTTTTTGAAAGTGGAATTAGAAGGTAATGGCACTGGACTTGAAGTCTCGATGAGTGGACTGGTTGAGAATAAGCCGGTAGCTGCAAAACATACAGGTTCACTTAGACTTGAGGAAGAATAATCAGTGATTGCTTCTTCTATCATCAGCATCATTTCGCACTTCATCAAGAGTCTTAGAATCATCAAGAGATAAGTCGTTTCTCAATCCTTCAAGGCCCTTTTTCACAGCCCGAGATAATTTCTTTGGCACATACATTTTCAATAATACGATGATGTTTCCTCGACCTCTACTCCTTGCATCTGCCAAGCCACGAGCCGCAATCTCCAAGGTTTGACCTGAGCGGGAACCTGCTGGAATTTTGATTTCCAAATCCTTGCCATCGAAATGGGGAATACTAACAGTGCGGCCCAACGCAAAGTCCGGATATCCTATTGGCAGAGACATCAGGAGGTCGGCTCCATCTCTCTCAAACCAAGGATGCTCCTCAATACGTAATTCGATGTATAGGTCGCCTGCCTCTCCTCTCCCCATAGGGGCTGGCTCGCCACTTCCTCGCATCCTTAACCGTGTGCCATCAGAGGCCCCTTTAGGAACATTGAACCTTAATTTCTGTTCTTTCTGAACCTTACCATGGCCATCGCAAAACTCGCATACTTCATCTATTAATTGCCCTCTTCCAGAACAACTACCACAAGACCTAGTGCTTTGATTGATGAATGGCCCCATTTGCTCTCGTACAGTTACTTGCCCTCGTCCACCACAGGCTTGACAACTTGACAATGCATCGGGATCCATTGCTCCGCTACCTTCACAATCTTCGCAAGCAGTTGGTAAGTCTATTTCGACCTCTTCTTCAGAACCATCGAAAATAGATTGGAATGGGACTATGTGTCGTAGCAAAATGTCATTACCCCGAGAAGTAGAGTGGCGACGACGAGAAGAGCCACCGAAGAACGAACCGAAGAGGTCGCCAAGATTCCCTGAGAATATATCGTCAAAATTCATGTTGAAACCGGAGAAACCACCCGAACCAAATGGGGAGCCGCCTGGCGGTTCGTGCCCATACCGGTCATAGACTTGGCGTTTCTCAGAATTTGAGAGCACTGCGAATGCTTCTTGGATTTCCTTGAATTTCTCATCCGCATCGGGAGAATCATTCTTGTCAGGGTGATATTTTCGAGCCAATGAACGAAAAGAATTCTTCAATGCTTTAGCATCAACATCTCGTTGAACTCCGAGAACTTCGTAGTAGTCTCGCTTTTCCATTCCGCTCGCCCCTAAAGTGGCCGGTCCACCCACACCATAAGAATCGAGCGCCTGTCAAGGCTCAAAGGTCTCTGCCACAATTTTCGCAAAAACGACTACTTGCTGCATAACCTTGGCCACANGCAGGACATTTGCTACCAGAAAAGGTTGATTGAATCTGCTGGGCATTACCTTGACCCATACCAGCCATTTCTTCGATTGATAATTCCCGTGGTTGTTCAGGTGTGGCAATAATCTCTTCCGCTTGTTTTACTTCTGAGACTTTAGATTTTACTGGAGCCGCAGGAATGATTCCTGTTTCAGATCCCAGTCTTGCTACAACATTCTTTTGATGTACTTCAGCAAGGTTGGTATTCTGTATAGGGGCTTGGTCCGCTCTTGCTGAAAGGGCTGCCTGCTTGGTTTGTTCACGTTTCGATTGAGAGTCTTGGTTGCGGAAACGCTTGGCTATCCAATCAAAGAAACGGTCCATGGTACTATGGCGGCGAACTGTGCCAATTGTAGATTGAATTTGCTCATCATCAAAGCTTTCGTCTCCTGAAACTCTGCGAGTTGCTTTGGAAACATGGTCCGCATCTATTAGGAGATTTATTTGCGCAGAACCGTCAACCTTATCGCGGGATATCTCCTCAGTATCCTTTGTGTTCATTAATTTTCCAACACTTCCCT
>JGI26060J43896_10000778_pt1 | contig 11784 bp, 10 predicted proteins | sample MarorgKNORR_S2LV_6_FD_43896 | JGI IMG/M metagenome (IMG submission 43896) | reverse complement strand
GCCATCAATGCGGAGAATCGGCGGATCGTCATCTTGATTGCGGCAATGATGCCTGTCATATTTTATTTATCCAGTGTGATTCTTGCAATAAAAAGTATAATAGCTGTTGCTCACCGGAGTGCCAAGCCTTTGCCAATCTACCCATAGAAGACCAGCGGGTGCTACGGAAAGACCCGGAGAAGGTAGTATCAAAAGCACGTTATTCCAGCCGTGTTAAGCCGAAGCTTAACGAAATCGATCACTCGTAATTTGTGTACCAGAATGGTTGTCGGTAATACTGTCGAACGGGTTTACCTACGATTGCAGTGTAGATCCATCCTGCCAACCAAAATGCAATCACCGCCGGTAGAATAATATTGATGAGAATCGAGAATACTCCCAACACAAACACCATTGCAAATGGCAGGACTACCGCCATGCTGATGTAGGGGTGTTTCAGCATAAATTTTTGTAATTTTTCCATCATATTTCCTTTTTTATTAGATGAGAGCAAAAACTGTGCAAAACACTTATTTTTGNCAGAGTGAACTGAAACCATGACGATGTGGCAGGGGGACTTAATAAATAAAAGTCATTCCTTTTAACTTAACTTCAAATTAGTTTCCCCTCCCTTGTAACTAATTCGATTTTAGGAGGTCGATCATGAAAGCACTTTTTTCAGGCAAAATTCTACCATTNTTTATTCTCATCAGTTGTGGACAGCCNCCGGCTGTAGTATCAGAAGAACCGAAAATAAAACAAGTTTCTACGTTTGATGTAGCGTTGGATCGGGAAACCCAATCCAAACTTGAATCGCAGTTCGACGCTGTACTGAACCCTCAAAATTTAGATGATTGGATGAAACACATGTCATCAAAACCTCACCATGTAGGATCGCCATGGAGTAAGAAAAATGCGGAATTTATCGCTCAGAAATTTGAATCATGGGGATTTGAAACAGAAATTGAAACATTTGAAGTATTGATGCCATTCCCTAAAATTAGGAAGCTTGAACTGGTGTCACCCCACCAGGTTTCGCTCCAACTCAAAGAACCCGTTTTGAAAGAGGATGCCACATCAGGGATTAGAAAAAATCTCCTCCCCGGTTTCAATGCATTTTCCGCAGATGGGAATGTAACGGCGGAATTGGTGTATGTGAATTATGGCATTCCTGAAGATTATGAAGAATTGGCGCGAATGGGTATTGATGTCAAAGGAAAAATTATTCTTGCACGGTATGGTGGTTCATGGCGTGGGATCAAACCTAAAGTGGGTTATGAGCATGGGGCTATTGGTTGTATAATTTTTTCCGATCCAAAAGATGATGGATACGGTCGGGGAGATGTTTATCCCAAAGGTCCTTTCAGGATGGAACAGGGTGTTCAGCGAGGTTCCGTTTTGGATATGCCCATGTATCCTGGCGATCCCTTGACACCCGGATATGGTGCCAAACCGGATGTGAAACGATTAGAAATTGCTGATGCACCCACCATTATGAAAATTCCAGTACTGCCAATTTCTTATGGTGATGCACTACCGCTTTTAAAAGCGTTAGAAGGACCAGTTGCCCCTGCCGAATGGAGAGGTGGTTTGCCAGTGACATATCATATTGGTCCTGGGCCTGCAAAAGTGCACCTCCAATTGGAATTCGATTGGGGGCTGCGTACTGCCTATAATCCCGTGGCAAAACTAAAAGGTACGGTTTACCCAGATGAATGGATCATGAGGGGAAACCACCACGATGGTTGGGCCCAAGGTGCCTCAGACCCATTAAGCGGCATGGTGTCACTCATGGAAGAAGCCAGAGCTATTGGAGAATTGGTCAAAACAGGATGGCGACCAAAACGAACGTTGGTTTATGCAGGATGGGACGCAGAGGAGCCGGGCCTTTTGGGTTCAACGGAATGGGTGGAATTTCACAGGGAAGAAATTCAAGAAAAAATGGTTGTTTACATCAATACGGACGGGACAGGTGTTGGTTTTCTTGGTGTGGGGGGATCCCATTCCTTGGAGAAATTTATTAATGAAGTTACAGTGGATGTCATGGACCCAGTTCAGGATGTAAGTCTGCAGGAGCGCATTCGGGCCCGCCTTCGGGTGAGTGAAAATAAAGATGCAGAGCGAGAGGACTTACGGATTTATCCTATGGGGTCCGGATCCGATTATACTGCATTTATTCACCATGCGGGTGTGCCGGTATTAAACTTGGGATTTGGTGGTGAAAGCAGTGGTGGATCGTATCATTCCATTTTTGACTCCTATGATCATTATAAGCGTTTTAATGATGGCAATTATGTATACGGCACCACTCTTGCTAAAGTGAATGGCCGATTGGTTTTACGTCTTTCAGAAGCGGATATATTGCCATTTCGTTTTGTAAATATGGCTGAAAATATTGGATCGTTTATTGAGAGTAATAAAAAACTGGCGGAAGCGGTGGAAAAGAAAACGGAAAACCGGAATAAACTGTTAGACAAAAAAGCCTTTACCATTTCGGGGAATCCGAAAAAAACATACCTGCCGCCAAAACGGTTGAGCTTGGTGCCGGATTTTGATTTTACTCCTTTAGATGAATCCCATAAAAGGCTTGAAGCCAGTGCGTGGAAATATGAAAAAGCATTAGCCGGAGTCAAAAAAGGATTCCTATCTGCTGAACATAAATCCCAAGTAAATCAATTATTACGGGAAGTAGAACAAGCCATGACCCGATCTGACGGTTTGCCCCGGCGGAAATGGTTTAAGAATATGATTTATGCGCCGGGTTTTTATACAGGCTATGGTGTTAAGACACTCCCGGGGATTAGGGAAGGCCTGGAAGAACGGAATTGGGATGAAACCCACTTCTATATTCTTGAGGTCGCAAAAGCGCTGGATCGCGCTGCAGCTAAGATTAACGCAGCAGCAGATATTTTGAAAGCCAGTTAAATGATTCAAAGCATTATTCTCACAGGACTGATCTTAATCACGAGTGTCATCGCTGGCCAACCCCAATCCGTAAAAGCTACCCAAAAATGGGTAAAGAAAAATGGCCATACCATTATTAAGGATTTTGCTCATTTGCTGTCCATGCCAAATGTAGCGTCGGATAAAGTAAACATCCGCAGGAATGCAAAATACATTAGTAATTTATTTAAAAAACGGGGTTTTGATATGCAACTTCTTGAAACTGAAGATGCTAACCCCATAATATATGGTGAATACAAAACACCCGGGGCCAAACGAACACTTTGTTTTTACGTCCACTATGACGGTCAACCGGTGGATTTAATCCAATGGACGCATGGTCCTTTTGACCCGGTTCTTTATGATGCATCCATGGATGCTGGGGGTAAGCCAATTCCATTGCCAATGAAACAAACCAAGATCGATCCGGAGTGGCGGCTTTACGCTCGCTCCGCGGGGGATGACAAAGCGCCCATTATGACCATCCTGAATGCTGTGGATGGGCTTCAATCTTCGGAAATCGGATTTACATCAAACATTAAATTGTTTTTTGAGGGAGAAGAAGAAGCGGGTTCTACAAACTTGGAAGCACATCTCACCAAACATAAAGCGCTTTTGGATGATATCGATATTTGGCTGTTTTGTGATGGCCCCATGCACCAAAGCCGTCAACCCCAATTGGTGTTTGGCGTCCGTGGCGTAACGGGAATGGAAATAACCGTTTACGGGGCGACCCGATCTTTGCATAGTGGGCATTATGGTAACTGGGCACCGGTGCCAGGACAATCTTTGGCCCATCTAATTGCAACCATGAAAGATGAAAATGGAAAAGTATTAATCGATGGATTTTATGATACGGTGGTACCTCTTTCTGAATTTGAGAGATTTGAATTAAGTAAAATTCCCGATGTGGACAGGCAATTAAAAAAGGAATTGGGATTGGCATATACAGAAGGTAATGGCCGAAGCATTAATGAACGATTGCTCTTGCCGTCCCTAACAATTAAAGGATTATCCAGCGGAAATGTGGGGAAGAAAGCGCGGAATGTAATACCGAATACCGCCACGGCTGCTATTGGTGTGCGCCTCGTAAAAGGGAATGACCCGGAGGATATGCTGGATAAAGTGGAAGCTCATATCCGTAGCCAAGGATTTCACATTGTTAATGATGAACCGGATATGGCAACACGGCGGAAATATCCTAAGATCGCTAAGGTCGATCGCCGGGGATCGGGTTATATCGCATCCCGAACATCCATGGAAGAACCCAACGCCAAAGCCATCATTAAAGCGGTTAGGGCATTTGTGGGGGATAAACTTATTCTTATGCCAGCGCTGGGTGGATCTTTGCCATTATATTTATTTACAGATTTGTTAAAAAAGCCGGCCATTATTGTACCCATTGCGAACCATGACAATAACCAACATGCCGCTAACGAAAACCTCAGAATTGCCAACCTTTGGTACGGGATTGACCTCATGGGTGTCATCATGACCATGGCAAATTGATGACCCGTTTTTTACCATTATTCATTAGTCTGACCTTTGGTCAATCCATTTCACTTGTAACACTTGATAGTCGTGTTGAATCATCATTCCGGGGATTGAGTGTGGTAAATCAGAAAGTGGTTTGGGTGAGCGGAACAGGGGGGACTGTTTTGCGGACCATAGATGGTGGAAAAAACTGGGAAAATATATCCGTTCCCAATATGGAAAAGATCGATTTTCGGGATGTAGAAGGCTTTAATAAAAACACCGCTATTGTGATGGGCATCGCTTCTCCTGCTCGATTTTATAAAACCACCGATGGGGGTCAAAACTGGAAACTTGTTTATTTTGACGATCGTGAAGGGGTATTCTTTGATGGCATGTCATTTTGGAATAAAAATGATGGGATCGCATTCAGCGATCCAGTGGATGGCCAGCACTTGCTCATTCGAACCACGGATGGGGGTGATACATGGCATGAAATTCCAAAGGAAGGATTTCCCCATAAACTTAATCCCGAATTTGGTTTTGCTGCCAGCGGTACCGGTATTCCGGTTCAGGGGCGCAAGACAGTTTGGTTGGGGATGGGTGGCGTGAAATCCAGAGTATTCAAGAGTGAAGATGGCGGTATGAATTGGTCTGTGGCAGAAACACCGGTAGTTCATGGCGGCCAGAGTACGGGCATATATTCTGTCGCATTTAAGAATAAAAAAGTGGGTATTTCCGTGGGTGGGGATTACACCAATCAGTCCATAAAAAATACCATGGCATACACGAATGATGGCGGTGCAACATGGCACCTTCCTGAAAAACAAACCCATCAATACCGTGAATGTGTGGCCCATTACCGCGGCAATATATTTTTTGCTGTGGGGCCATCAGGGTTTGATATGACAACTGATAATGGAAAGAACTGGCATCCCCATTATTGGGAAGTGAATAACCTGACCGCTGTGGCTTTTGCCAAAAGATCCAATGTTGGGTTTGCCGTTGGTAAGGGCGGACAAATATATAAAATTAAGGTGAATCATTAATGGGACAAAAATCCGCTTTAGTCTTGGGTTGTTCCGGCTTGGTTGGCGCTGAAGTATTGAAGTTATGTTTAGAATCGGATACGTATAACAAGGTGGTTACACCTGTTCGACGCCCATTATTAATAAACCATGAAAAACGAATAGAAAAGGTAATTGATTTTGATATGCCACCCTGGGAAGAAATGTTTCCGGTGGATCATTTATTTTGCTGTTTAGGCACAACCATCAAAAAGGCCGGGAGCAAAATGAATTTTCGGAAAGTGGATCATGATTATCCGCTGGCCTTTGCTGCCGCTGCAAAAAAATGGGGAACGACTGTTTTTAGTGTAATAACAGCCACAGGGTCCAATGCCAACTCCAATATTTTTTATAATAGGGTGAAGGGAGAACTGGAAACCAACCTGAAATCACTGGCCTTAAATTCAACACTCATTTTTCAGCCTTCATTATTATTAGGCGATCGAAATGAATTTCGGCTGGGTGAGAAAATCGGGATGGGTTTGGCTAAACTGACATCCTGGATGACACCCAGTTCTATTCGTGCAATTCATTGTAAAATGGTGGCAAAAACTATGCTTGTTGAGACCAATTCTAAAAGAACAGGATTCAATATTATTTCAAATAAAGAAATGCATAACATTGGATAAGGAGAATTCTATGATGAAAAAATCAATCATTATTTATATGACAGGAATCATAATCCTGTCGTCGCAATCGTTGAAAGTGGATCCAATGATCTATGAAATTATTGATAATATAAGTGCAGGCCATTTAGAAGAATATGTTACCAAACTGGCCAATTTTGGGACACGCCATACACTGTCTGACACACTATCCAACACCCGAGGGATTGGTGCTGCCCGGCGGTGGATCAAAGAAGAATTTGAGAAAATATCCAAAGATTGCGGTGGATGTCTGGAAGTGAAAGAACAGTGGACCCTGGTCAAAGGCAATCCAAAATCCCGGATTAAAAAAGACACTTGGATTGTTAATATTTATGCGATAAAACGGGGCACGAAATATCCCAATCGATATGTGATTATGAGTGGTGATATTGATTCAAGGATTTCTGACCCGCTGGATGGGAAAGGCGATTCACCCGGTGCAAACGATAATGCCACTGGTATGGCGGGTGCACTTGAATTGGCGCGAGTTTTATCGAAGTATGATTTTCCAACATCCATCCTTTTGGCTGGGCTTTCAGGAGAGGAGCAGGGTTTGTATGGTGGAAAGTTTTTGGCGGAAAAAGCCAAGATAGAAGGCTGGAAAATTGCCGGCATTTTGAATAATGATATGATTGGTAATATCGAAGGGGTGGACGGTGTTATCGATAACCGCACATTTCGGATATTCTCTGAGCCCTATTCGATATTAGAGACCGAAAAACAATTAAAACAAAAGCGGTTTTATGGGGGTGAGAATGATGGCGAATCCCGTCAGCTGGCCCGCCATGTTTTTGCCAGCACAAAAACCTATTTGCCTGAAATGAATCCTCTCCTGATCTATCGGTTGGACCGTTTCGGTCGCGGAGGGCACCATCGTCCATTTAACGAAGTGGGATTCCCGGGGATTCGAATCATGGAAGCACACGAGAATTACAACCGCCAACATCAGGATATTCGAACAGAAAATGGAATAGATTATGGCGATGTGATTTCCGGTGTGAATTTTGAATATTGTGCCAAACTGACTGCTGTGAATGCTGCGGCACTTGCTACGTTGGCTCTGGCGCCGGCAAAACCAAAAAATGTGAAAATCGGCGGTATTGTAAAACCATCCACAATACTTTCTTGGGAAAAAGTAGATGGCGCAGTCGCATATAAATTATACTGGCGGGATACAACTGCACCAAGGTGGGAGCATTTTAAGTGGGTGGAGAGTGATATAACGAAACACACCTTGAAAGGCATTGTTATTGATAATTTTCTATTTGGCGTTGCCGCTGTGGGAAAGGACGGTCATGAAAGTATGGTGGCCTATCCCGGTGGGTTGATTGGCAGATAGATTGTGAGTCGAATTATAAAATGGGCGATTGCTCTTATTTTTTGTTCTTTTGCCTTAGTTAACTTAAATGATCCCGATGGATTTATCTGGGTGCCCGTTTATGTGACTGTGGCTTTTTTACCTTTGGCATCTATTGAAAAAGTGTCGGTTAGATTATTAAAATTTTNTAGTCTTTTTCTATTTATAGTAGGAGCGCTTGTGGCGCTTGGANTTTTAAACANTATAATGNCCTGGCAGGCTGATGATCGTATGGGCAATATGTGGGAGCACCAGCGGGAAGGGTTCGGACTTATCCTGGGTGCAATCTGGCTCTGGTTTGGCAGAAAATTATAATCTCCATAAAAACAAAATTTCTTAACCTAAATTCACCATCCATTTTTAACGAATAGAGAAAATTGTGAAACATTTAACTTTGATATCCACCTTATTATTGAGTGCCTGTATGCAAAATTCAACACCCCCTAACGCGACCAAAAAAGCCCATGAAATGACCATCCACGGAGATACGCGCGTTGATGACTATTATTGGATGCGGTTAACGGACGAACAGAAGTCTGCCAAAGAAAAAGACAGCCATACCCAGGAAGTGGTGGATTACATTGATGCAGAAAACGATTATACCGAAAGTCGGTTGAAACATACCAAAAAATTCCAGGATAAGCTTTTCGATGAAATTGTGGACAGAATCAAAAAGGATGATGAATCTGTCCCCTATTTGGATAATGGATACTTTTACTATACTCGCTATGAAAAGGGTAAAGAGTATGCCATCCATTGCCGGAAGAAAGAATCTTTAGATGGCGAAGAAGAAATTCTGTTGGATGAAAATGTCTTAGCCAAAGGTCATGATTATTTTGCTGTGGGGGTTTGGATGTAAGTCCTGACAACCAATGGATGTCCTATGGTGTGGACCTGGTGAGCCGCCGGATTTATACCATTTATTTTAAGAATCTGGTGACGGGTGATGTGCTTAAACAAACCATTCCCAATTCAACCGGAAGTGTGGCCTGGGCCAACGATAACAAGACTGTTTTTTATACATCCAAGAATGAGGTGACCCTGCTTCCCGAAAAGATATGGCGCCATAAAGTGGGGACGGATTCTGCCAAAGATGAACTGGTTTACGAAGAAAAGAATGAATCCTTTTACAATGGGGTGTACCGCACCAAGTCGGGTGAATTTATCATCATCAGGAACAGCAGTACTCTTGTGAGTGATTACCATATTCTATCGGCAAATGAACCGGATGGTGATTTTAAAAAATTTACTGCGCGGGGTACAGAACACGAATACAGCATCGATCATTATCAGGATAAATTTTATATCATTACCAATTGGGAGGCCAAAAATAATCGTCTTATGGAGACATCTGAGAATGCCACGGATATGTCGAATTGGAAGGAAGTGATCGCCCATCGACATGATGTTCACCTTTTAGGGATGGAAATATTTAAGGATCACCTGGTGCTGAATGAACGGAAGGACGGTCTTCGTGGATTGCGGGTAATCAACCAGAAAAATGGTCAGGATGAATATATTAATTTTGGTGAACAAACCTATACGGCAAGAATTTCTGTGAATGAGGAATTCAACACCAATATTTTGCGATATGGATATACATCCATGGTGACGCCCAGTTCCACATATGATTATAATATGGATACGGGTGAAAGAACCTTAATGAAACAGCAGGAAGTGGTGGGTGGCTATGATCAATCATTATATCGTTCGGAACGTCATTATGCCCTCGCGCGTGATGGTCAACCTGTGCCAATCTCTTTGGTTTATAAAAAAGACCTAAAAAATGATCCAACCTTTAATAATCAAGGTGCTCCAGATAATCCACAGAATTTATTACTTTATGCTTATGGTTCATATGGTTCAACAAGAGATCCTTATTTCAGTTCTACTCGATTAAGCTTATTAGATCGAGGTTTTATCTATGCTATTGCCCATGTTCGTGGAAGTCAGATCTATGGTCGCCAATCCTATGATGACGGAAAAATGCTTAATAAGAAAAATACCTTTACTGATTTTATTGATGCGGGTAAATATTTGGTTAAAGAAGGGTTAACTGATCCAAATCATCTCTTTGCAGAAGGGGGCAGTGCAGGCGGACTCTTGATCGGTGCCATAGTGAACATGGCTCCGGAATTATGGAAAGGCACCATTGCCGCCGTACCTTTCGTGGATGTGGTGACCACTATGCTGGATGCATCCATTCCATTGACCTCAAACGAATGGGACGAATGGGGGAATCCTGAGGAAAAGAAATACTATGATTATATGCTTTCCTATTCCCCTTACGACCAAGTTATAGATCAAGTGCATCCAAACATGTTGGTCACATCCGGATTTTTTGATTCCCAGGTGCAATACTGGGAACCTTTAAAATGGATGGCCAAATTGCGAGACAATTGGCAGGGGGAAAATGTCCTTTATCTTCATATGAATATGGATGCAGGTCACGGGGGTAAATCCGGACGATTCCGCCGTTACCGTGAAGTTGCTTTAGAATATGCCTTCCTATTTGATTTGGTCGGAATTAAAGAATAGGGTTTTTCAATTCTCCCCCTAAATCCCCCATTGCTTGCCCGCCTTTGGAGGGTACGCGGAGGGAATTTTAAAGGGGGTGGGGATTCGAATAATGTACAAAAACCGTTTAAAAAGCAAACCTCACCGATTTGGTTATTTCCAAATATGTGTGTAAGTTTCATCCGTTATGAGATTTAAAACAATCCTCATTGGATTCACATTGGTTTCCTCCCTTGCACTCCAGGGGTGTTATACCCAGTTAGCCATGTTTTATCCTGACCCGGAAGAAGAACTGGAAACCTATTCCCGTGCAGGAGTCCGGCCCAGCGTGGATATGTATGCCCAGGATTTGGGATCTGGGTCACCCTTAGCCTATTCAACGATGCAGAATCGATTTAGTCCTTTTAATGGGTACAATAATTATTATAGCCCCTATTCTGGATATGGTGGCTATGGGTTTGGGTATAATAACTATGGGTATAGTTATAATCTGGGTGGGTATGATATGTTTGTTCCGTTTATTCCTGTGGCGGGTGAGAAAGATATTCGACAATTCACTAAAGATAGAAATCGGACCACTACCACCAACTTACAGGTGAATCGCACATCTAATACCAATGAAAACTCCAGGTCTTCATCCAGTAGGAATAGTGGTTCTTCTGGGAGTTATTCGTCTGGCAATAATAGTTCTTCAAGCAGTTCAAGTTCATCTTCTGGAAGTTCCAGTGGTGGTCGTCGTGCCACACGTCGTAATTAATTAGTACTGTATTTAGGGTGCTTTTATGAAAAGCATGTCCCGTTTATTATTTTCGATATTTTTACTACTATCCATACTAACATCTCAATCCGCTTCTGAAGCAATTCGTCTATTAGAAAATGAAATGGGTTTTGGAGCGCGATCTCTTGGGATGGGCGGTGCAAATATTGCTTTGGGAGATGATCCGTCTGATATGTATTGGAACCCGGCAGGCCTGGCGGGGATTATAAACAAGACCTTTTACATTGAAACCAATAATCTTAATTATAATAATAATACAACATATTTAGACCAGACCACAAATAATCCGCTCAAGAAATTTAATCAATTCAACGGTTTTGGGATTGCCTATCCAATTCCAACAGTGAAGGGGAGTATGGTCGTTGCCGTTGGGTATAACCGCATTCTCAATTATGATGCATTGATGTCATTTTCCGGTTTCAGTCTTCAGGATAACACTCTGGATTTTCCCATCAATATTGATGGGGTAGAAAAAAACTATCAATTTTCAAAAAAGGTTCAGCGGAGTGAACAAGTGATAAGTAACGGAGGCATGGAACAACTAACATTTTCTTTCGGAATTGCTTTGTCACCCACCATTTCTGGAGGTATTTCCTTCTCTCGGTTAACGGGCAAGGAAGAGTATGAATTCAAATTTTCTCAGGAAGATCTTCAAAATACTTATAGTCAGTTCCCGGCAGATTTTAATCAATATAATCTGAAACAATCTTTAATCACTAAAACAAGTGGGTGGAATATCCGCGGCGGATTAAGATCATCTTTGAACGAATGGCTGCGTTTTGGGATTGCCCTGTCACTGCCTTATACGATTAATGTGAAAGAGCAGCATGGTACCGATGAAAAACTTACATTTGATAATGGGGATAAAAGCGATGCAACCGTAACCGGATATTATGATTATAAAGTTCATGCACCCCTGATTGGAGATGTGGGAATGGCATTAATATCCGAGAATTTGGCCATATCAGCCAGTTTACGTTTTAAGGATTGGGGTGCAACAGAATTCAATCTGGATAATCTATC
>JGI26060J43896_10000772_pt1 | contig 11804 bp, 12 predicted proteins | sample MarorgKNORR_S2LV_6_FD_43896 | JGI IMG/M metagenome (IMG submission 43896) | reverse complement strand
TCGGGCTCATAACCCGAAGGTCATAGGTTCAAATCCTATCCCCGCTACCAATTTAGACCCCCTCTTTTGGGGGTTTTTATTAGGAATTTTTTGTGGCCAAGATTGCTGACAAGTTGTTTTCAATAATTAACCCAAGNATTAATGATTTGGGCTATGAGCTACTGGGTGTAGAATACGTCTCCAGTGGTAAGCACTCAGTATTAAGGCTTTATATTGATTCAGAGAAAGGCATTGGAGTGGATGATTGTGAGACAGTTTCAAGGCAAGTGAGCGCAATAATGGATGTTGAAGATCCTATAAGTGGTCAGTATAATCTTGAGGTTTCCTCACCAGGTATTGAGAGACCTCTTTTTAAAGTGGCTCACTACCAACGCTTTTTAGGACATGATGTTCGTTTAAGGACTTATAGGCCATTAGATGGCAGAAGAAATTTTACTGGAGCCATTGGAAGTGTAAGTGAAACCAGTAATACTTTTGAGTTAGTAACTGAGCTTGGCCCAGTTACACTTGATATAGATTTAATTGAAAAAGCAAATTTAGTTGCTCATTTTTAGGAGAAGTAGATGGATGGCAAAGAGTTATTTTTAATGATTGAGGCAATCTCAAATGAAAAAAATATAACTAAAGATGATGTTATAGAGTCATTAGAAGAGGCCTTAGCAGTGGCAACAAAAAAACGCAACAATATCGATGTCCGTGTCGAAGTCGATAGACATAGTGGTGAATTTAATACCTTTAGGCGTTGGCAAGTTATTGAAGATGGTGAGCAATTTGTAGATGACGATGGAAACACATTTGATTCAGAGCTCCATATTTATCAGGCAGAGTCAGGCGGTCTTGAAGTTGATGCATATGTTGAAGAGCCCATGGAATCTATGGAGTTTGGTAGGATTGCCGCACAAGTTGCTAAGCAAGTTATTATTCAAAAGGTGCGCGAAGCCGAGAGGACAGTTGTTGTTGATAACTTCACTCAGCGTGTTGGTGAGGTAGTTATGGCTACTGTCAAAAGGGTTGATAGGGGTAATGTCTTTGTTGATATGGGCGGTATTGACGGCATGATTTCAAAGTATGACCTGATACCTAATGAGTCAATAAGAAAAAATGATCGATTAAGGGCCTATATTAAAGAAGTGAAGTCCACACCTCGTGGTGCACAAATCTTTTTGAGTAGAACCGTTAATGACATGATGATCGAACTTTTTGAAATGGAGGTTCCTGAGATTAGTGAGGGCGTCATTGAGATTAAGGCTGGAGCAAGAGATCCAGGTCTTCGTTCAAAGCTTGCTGTCAAAGCAAAAGATAAGCGCATTGATCCAATTGGTTCTTGCATTGGTATGCGAGGTGCTCGTGTACAAGCAGTCTCAAATGAACTTAATGGTGAGCGAGTTGATATTATTCTTTGGGATGAGGATCCTGCGCAATTTGTCATTAATGCAATGGCACCAGCAGAGGTTAGCTCGATCGTTGTTGATGAGGAAAAGGGATCTATGGATATCGCAGTTGAAGAAGATCAATTAGCATTAGCAATTGGAAGAGGTGGTCAAAATATCAAATTAGCAAGTAAGTTAACTGGTTGGAAGCTAAATGTAATGTCACTAGCTGATGCAGATGATATGCAGGCAAAAGAGCTGCAAAAAACTGGTGAAAAACTCGCTGAAAAACTTGGCGTCGATGCAGAGGTTGCTGGCGTGTTAATTGATGAAGGTTATACGAGTCTTGATGAAATTGCGGATGCTGAATCAGATGTATTATCAAAGATTGAGGAGTTTGATTCTGAGATGGTGGGGAGCTTCAAGAGAGGGCGCAAGATGCTCAGCTTGTAAAAGCATTAAATGACTCTGAGGCTACAGAAATTTTATTAGGTGTTGAGGGTGTTGATGACGCGCTTGCAAATTCACTTGTGGATGCTGAAATAACTACAGTAGAGGCACTTGCAGAGCTAGCAATTGTTGAGCTTCTAGAGATACAAGATGTTGGCAACGATAATGCTTCAGCTATCATTATGGCAGCAAGAGAAAAAGAAGGCTGGTTTGACTAATTTTATGAGTTTTTTTTAAGAATGATTATCACGAATATATAGGCAATAAATATGGCACATACTGTAGAAAGTTTATCTAAATTACTCAGAAAAACACCTGATCAAGTCATAGCAATTCTTACAGGTGCTGGGATTTCAGGAAAAACAGCAGAATCAAATATCTCTGCAGAAGAAAGACAGATTTTAATGTCAAGTTTAAGCAAACGGTCTGGCACGAAATCTACTATATCTGTTTCTCGAAAGACGCCTAAGCAACCTGAAAAGACTCCCTCTTCAGGTGGTGTTAAGATTCAAGTTAAAAAGAAGCGTGAGGTTCCTCAAAACACAACCTCTGAAACTGTTGATGACGCTGCAATTTTGAAAGCCAAGCAGGCTCTAGAAGCTGGAAGACTCTCTGAACAGAAAGATGAAGAGCATGATGCTAAGCGCAATGATATGGTTCGTCAGCAAAAAATAAAAACCGAAGAGTTGCAAGCCCAGAAAATACAAAATGAAACTGCTGAAAAAGATGAGCAGACTAAAAAAGATAAAGATAAGGTTGAGTCTGAAAAAGCTAATGATGCAAAAAAACAACCTAAACGACTGAGGAATACTCCTGCTCCTAATCGAAAAGAGCTTCATGTTGCCAGACATAATCCTAATAGAAAGCTTAAGAAAAAGGAGCGCACAAAGATTTCACAAAAAGTTCAAGATGAACAAGCACAGCACGGTTTTCATATGCCAGTTGAACCTATCAAGCATGACGTGCATATTCCTGAGATGATTAAAATTTCTGAGCTGGCTAGCAAAATGACTACAAAAGCTGGTGAGGTTCTCAAAGTGATGATGGGTATGGGTGTTATGGCAACACTTAATGATGTTATTGATCAAGATACTGCAATGCTTGTTGTCGAAGAAATGGGCCATACACCTATTGCAAGTAGTGAAGAAACTATTGAAGATACTTTGGTGCAGGAAGTTACTGAAGATCTAGAGACATCACCAAGGCCACCTGTAGTTGCAATTATGGGCCATGTTGACCATGGAAAAACTTCTCTTCTAGACTATATCCGAAAATCTAAAGTTGCCTCTGTAGAGGCTGGAGGCATTACTCAACATATTGGTGCATATCAAGTTAGTCAAAAGGACAACCTTATTACATTTATTGATACTCCAGGACATGCTGCATTTTCTAAAATGAGGCTTCGTGGAGCAACAGCAACTGATATTGTTATTCTGGTTGTAGCAGCTGATGATGGTGTTATGCCCCAAACTATTGAATCCATTAAACATGCTAAAGATTCCAATGTACCAATTATTGTTGCAATTAATAAGATAGACAAAGAGGGTGCAGATATTGATAAAGTCAAACAGGTTCTCTCTACTCATGACGTTATTTCTGATGAATGGGGTGGCGATGTATTAATGGTTGGAGTTTCAGCCCATACTGGTGAAGGCATTGACGAACTTCTTGAAAGTATTTCTTTGACTGCTGAAATGAATGAAATTACTGCAGTTGTTGATAAGCCTGCTAGTGGCGTTGTTCTTGAGGCTAGGCTAGATAAAGGTCGAGGTAAAGTTACTACTATACTTGTTCAGTCAGGAACTCTTAACAAAGGTGATATTGTAATTGCAGGACAGGAGTTTGGTAAGGTTAAACAAATTATTGATGATAATGGAAAGCCTATAAACAAGGCTTTACCCTCTGCACCAGTTGAAATTCTAGGGTTATCAGGTGTTCCAGATTCTGGTGCTGAAGTTCTTGTAGTTGAAAGTGAAAGAAAGGCTAGAGAAGTTGCAGAATTCAGAAAGACTAAGGATCGTGAGTCTGAACTTCAAAAACAACAAGCAGGAAAGATGGACGATTTCTTTTCTAAAATGGAAGAAGGCGAGGTGTCAACTGTTAATGTGTTGCTTAAATCAGATGTTCGTGGTTCAGCTCAAGCATTAGTCGAGGCTTTAGAAGAGCTTTCTACAGATGAGGTTAAGGTAAAGGTTATTTCTTCCGGTGTTGGTGCAATTAATAATACCGACATTTCTTTAGCTAGCGCATCAGGTGCCCTAGTTCTTGGTTTTAATGTGAGAGCTGATGCTGTTGCAAGGAAAACTGCTGATACAGAGGATGTTAAAATAGAATATTACAGCATCATTTATAATGTGATTGATGATATCAAGGCTATTATGGGTGGTTTACTAAGTCCAGAACTAAGTGAAAATATTATTGGAATTGCAGGAGTGAAGGATGTCTTTAGATCTCCAAAATTTGGTGATATAGCAGGTTGTATGGTTGAAGAAGGTGTCGTTAAAAAAGATAGTCCAATTCGTGTTTTACGAGAAAGTGTGGTTATTTATGAGGGTGAATTAGAGTCTCTAAGGCGCTTCAAAGACGATGTTAAAGAGGTTAAGTCTGGAACTGAATGTGGTATTGGAGTTCTGAACTATAAAGATGTTCAGCCTGGTGATCAAATTGAGGTATTCGAGCGAATCGAGCGTGCTCGGACTCTATAGGAGTTTTAGTCTTAATGGCACAGCAAACCAGTTATAGAGCCGAAAGGGTAAATGAGCTTATAAGGCGTGAACTGGTGCTTTTGCTAAGCAAAGAAACAAAAGATCCTAGACTTCAAGAAGTTGTAATTACAGATGTCAAGGTAAGTCGTGATTTGACAAGTGCAAAAGTGTTTTTTTCTGTTGATGAAAGTGCACAAAAAACTGTTACTACTCTTCTTAATAAGGCCAGTGGTTTTTTTAGATCAAGTCTTTCTAAGGTTTTAGATTTACGCCATACGCCGGCACTCAGTTTTATCTATGATACTGCTCCTAATACCGGGGCTCGAATGGATGACCTTTTAAGTAAACTCTGAATCAATAAATGTCAAGACGAAATCCAACTGGCAGAGACATCAACGGGGTTATACTTCTAGATAAAAGCACTGGAAAAAGCTCTAATACAGTTCTTCAAGAAGTTAAACGTTTGTTTGATGCTAATAAGGCTGGACATACTGGTAGTTTAGATCCATTAGCAAGTGGTTTGCTTCCAATTTGCCTTGGTCAGGCAACAAAAGTTGCCCAATTTCTTCTAGATGGTGATAAACAATACTATGTTCGTGCAAAGATGGGTCAGTCAAGTACTACTGGAGACTCTGAGGGCAATATAGTTGATTGTGGCTCCACTTCAGCTATTAATAAAAATGTAATTAAGGATAGCTTGATTAACTTCATTGGTGATATTGAGCAAATCCCCCCTATGTATTCTGCACTTAAGAGAAATGGCACTCCTCTTTATAAGCTGGCTAGGAAAGGTATTGAAGTTGATAGAGCTGCAAGGCCAGTTAAAATTTATGATATTAGTTTTATTGATTATGCAGACGATATCATGACAATAAGCGTTTCATGTTCTAAGGGGACCTATATCAGAACTTTGGTTGAGGATATTGGAGTAAATCTAGGATCTAGTGCTTATGTTGTTGAGCTCAGAAGAACAGGTTTTTGTCATTTTGATATTAGTCAAAGTTTAACTTATGAACAGTTAGTAAGACTAAAAGAAGTAGGTTTTGAAAATTTAGATACGGTAATTTTAAACGCCGATGAGATGTTACCTACTCTTCAAAGTATTCATCTAAATGAAGAACAAACTAATGATATAAAACTTGGCAGAAAAATCTCTTTCAGTGGTTTTGACTCAATTAAGAAACTTAGGCTTTATGATCATAACAATCAGTTTATTGGCATTGGTGAAAGTAGTCTTCTATCCGAGGTTTTGCCAAAACGCTTATTTGTATAGTAAATATTCTTGCTTAGTCATTATAATTCAAAGACTAATTATTCTATTTTTTCTTAGAAAAAAATAAGGAAACATTAATGAAAGTTTTAATCATTGGATCTGGAGGAAGAGAGCATGCACTGGCTTGGCAGTGTGCTAATTTCTCTGAAGTGACGCATGTTTTTGTAGCGCCTGGTAATGCTGGATGCGCCTTAGAAAAAAAAATATCAAATGTAAAAATAAATTCAGAAGACATACCCGCACTTATAGAATTTGCTAAATATGAATCAATAGATATTACAATTGTTGGTCCTGAAGCTCCTTTAGTCATGGGAATTGTGGATGACTTTCGTCAACAGGGCTTAGCTATATTTGGACCCAGTAAACAAGCGTCACAATTAGAGGGCTCCAAGGCATTTTGTAAGGACTTTTTGCAGAGAAACAATATTCCTACAGCTTTTTATAAGGTTTTTACTGAGACGGAAAAAGCTACTAACTATGTAAAAGAAAAAGGAACTCCAATCGTAATTAAAGCTGATGGGCTTGCTGCAGGAAAAGGTGTCATTATCGCAAGTACATTACAAGAAGCAACAGACGCAATTGAAGATATGTTAGAAGGTAATCGATTTGGAGATGCTGGGTCAAGAGTGGTTATTGAGGAGTTTTTAACTGGTGAAGAGGCAAGCTTTATTGTCATGGTGGACGGGGTTAATATTCTTCCAATGGCAACATCGCAAGATCACAAGGCTCGAGATAATGAAGATAAAGGTCCAAATACTGGTGGTATGGGGGCATACTCACCAGCACCATGTGTTACTGACGCTATTTATGATCAGGTGATGGAAAGAGTAATAAGAAAAACAGTAGATGCAATGCAATCAGAAGGTATGCCTTATACTGGTTTTTTATACGCAGGACTTATGATCAATAAAAAGGGTGAAATAAAAGTTTTAGAGTACAACTGTAGATTTGGGGATCCTGAGACGCAACCAATTATGATGCGTTTAAAGTCAAATTTAGCCCAACTTTGCCTTTCTGCTTCTCAAGGAACTTTAGATACACAATCAGCTGAGTGGGATGATAGAACAGCTTTAGGTGTTGTTATGGCAGCAAAGGGTTATCCAAATTCCTATAAAAAAGGTGAAAAAATTGAGCTACCACAAGAGCCTTTAGACTGTAAGATTTTTCATGCAGGGACAATTGAAAACCAAGGAAATATCCTTAGTAATGGTGGCCGAGTTCTTTGTGTAACAAGTCTAGGTTATGATATAAAAGATTCACAAAAAAAAGCTTATGATCTTATTAAAAATGTCAAATGGCAAACACCTTACTATAGAACTGATATTGGATTTAAAGGNGTTTCAACTTGATNATTATTGGNGTAGATGAAGCTGGAAGGGGGCCTTTAGTTGGAAGTGTTNTTGCAGCTGCAGTAGCTTTTCCTGAAAATTTCTATTTAGAGGGCTTGACTGACTCAAAAAAATTAACTGAAAAAAAACGGGAAAGTTTCTACTCTCAAATTGTTCAGAAATGCAATTGGTCTGTTGGCGAAGCTAGCAGCATTGAGATAGATCAAATTAATATTCTTCAGGCAACAATGCTTGCAATGAAAAGAGCAGTTAATAATTTACAACTGGAGCTTTCTATAAGTGACAAAGATGATCAATTTAAAGTTCTTGTGGATGGGAATCAATGTCCAGATGTTGGCAATTGTCAAGCAATAGTCAAAGGTGATCTAATCGAACCAGTCATATCAGCAGCATCTGTTATTGCAAAAGTTACAAGGGATAGACAAATGAAAGAGCTTGATTTAAATTATCCAGGTTATGGCTTTGCTAAACATAAAGGTTACGGTACCAGGGAACACCTTGATGCTCTTAATAAATTCGGCCCTATAAAGGGCATTCATAGAGCCTCATTTGCACCAATAAAAAATTATTAATTTGAGTTGAGTTCGTCCATCTGTCTTTGAAGCTCAGCTTGAGCAGCTTCAAGTTCAGCTCTTTTAGCATCTAACTCTGCTTTTCTTTCTGCATCTTCCTTTTTCTTATTGTCTCTTTCAATTTCTTCTGCAGGACGAACTAATAAATAGTTAAAAAGTTTAACTACTTTATTTACATTTTTTGCTTTACTAGCAACATTGGTAGCATGCTCTGCCTCCCTTTTCGTCACTGATCCCATTAGATAAACTGTCGATCGTTCAGTGAGAACCGATACATGCCTAGGATGAAAAACCTCTTGGTCAAGAAATAATGCTTCAATTTGCACAGAAATGACACCATCTTTTGCACGAGATAAGTAACTACTGTTTGGCATTACCTCTACCTCATTAATGAGTTGTTTCATTAAGGGTGCTTTTCTTTTAACTTGCTCCTCTAAATAATTTTTAAGATCATCATCTGGAGCTTCACCAGTCATAAGAACAGATTTATTAAATACATTGAAATTGATATGAGCATCATCCAACATTGGATCCTTATTAACAAGATTACTCAAATCCATATACAGTGCCTTGTCATCTAAAATTTCACCCATAGATCGACGATCATTTGCCATTGTTGCAACAGTGGTAACGGCAGCAGCACCTTGAACAATTGGTGAGCAAGAGCTTAAGAAGGATGAAGAAATTAATAAAAAGCCTAAAAGAATTACTTTTTTCATTATTACTCCTTGTTTCTAATTAGTCGAAATTTTAAAAAAAGATATATACTATTTTAAATCAGATTAACTATTTTTTTAAGCTAAAGATAAAGATTAATCTAGGAAACACTCGTCTTATAAAGCATAATGATGACTACTAACAATATTTATTTAATGTTTAATAAATTTTTATGACTGGAAAGCTTTTTATTGTTGCAACGCCTATTGGTAACTTAAGTGATATCACCCTGAGAGCTATTGATATTCTAAAGAGTGTTGATATTGTTCTTGCAGAAGATACTAGACACAGTAAAAAACTATTTACTCATTATGAAATCACCACATCAATTAGAGCCTTTCATGAGCATAATGAGAGAGAAAAAACAGATTCAATAATAGCTGAAATTAATGACGGCAAGCAGGTTGCCCTAATAAGTGATGCAGGAACTCCTCTTATAAGTGATCCAGGGTTTGTCCTAGTTTCAACTGCAAAAAAAGAAGGTATTGATGTTGTCCCTATCCCTGGGCCAAGTGCCTTAATTACAGCATTGTCAGCCTCTGGGTTAGCCATTGATAAGTTTACTTTCTTTGGCTTTCTTCCATCAAGACAGGCTGCTAGATTAAAGATGCTTCAAGCCAAAACAAATCTAAAAGAAACGATAATTTTCTATGAATCTCCTAAGCGAATTTTGTCAACGTTGGAAGATTTGCTTAAAGTTTTTGGAGCCAGTCGTGATGTTTGTATTGCAAAAGAGTTAACAAAATCCTTCGAGACAATCCTTACCAATAAACTACCTAATTTAATTGAATACTTTGCAACTGACGAAAGTCACCAAAAAGGTGAATTTGTGATTTTAGTTTCTCCTGCTGATAAAATAGACATAGATGAGGCTGAAACTCAGCTTGAAATGTTATTGCCGATTCTATGCTCTGAAATGGGAGCTGCAAAGGCTGCTAAATTAGCATCTAAAATTACTGGAATTGATAAAAAAAACTGTTACAAGAGAGCTATAGCGTTATGAGTAATTTTTACAAACACCATATTTTTTTCTGCAACAATGTTCGGGTTGATGGTAAGCAGTGCTGCTCACAAAGTGGTGCTAAAGAGATGTATCGTTATGCTAAGGATAAGTGCCGTGCCAATCAGTCATTGGGAAAAGGGGGTCTCGGTGTAAGTGAGTCTCGGTGCCTGGGGCGTTGTGAAAATGGACCTGTTTTGGTTGTCTATCCAGATAATGTCTGGTATCAATATATTGATGAAGAAGATATTGATGAGATTCTTGAATCCCACCTTGAGGGTGGAAAAATTGTTGATAGGTTACTAATTAAATAGTATTTTTATTATTTCACTCTTGCTATTGCTTCAATAATATAAGGCCTTAAGTTGGCTGCGATAGTCTTAATTCCCTGTGCATTTGGATGTTTATAATCAGGGAGTAATAATGCTTTTTGAAGGGCAACTTCCTCCAATAAAAAAGGCATGAAAATAAGGCTATGTTTTTCTGAAAGTTCAGGATAAATGTTATCAAACTCAGTTTGATAATCAGGCCCCATACTTTCTGGAGAGAGCATTCCAGCAAGTATCACAACGGCATCATTTTTTTTAAATTTAGTTATTATTCTATTGAGATTATTACTAGTAAGAGTTGGACTGAGGCCTCTTAACATGTCGTTGGCACCTAAACATAAAATTACTATATCTGGGTTATCACCAAGAGACCAATCCAATCTAGATAAACCATTCTTAGAAGTATTTCCAGAAATGCTGGCATTAATAAATTTTAATGCGGGCCCATCTGTAAAGTTTCTTGAAAGCTCTGAGGCTAAGTTTTCATTTTGAGGTAGTCCATATCCAGCCATTAGGCTGTCACCATAGAGCATAACTTTTAGATAATTATCTGCATAGGCATTTGATATAAAAAATATAAGCATTAAGCTTACAAATAATGATTTGACACTATATTTTTTTGAGATAATCATGCGCTGAATTTTATATTAGATTGTGAAATGAGTGCAGCCATCAAGTTCAATAATGTTTCCTTAAATTACGGCAATAAAAATGACATTGTTGAAGTTTTAAAGAGTATCAGTTTCTCAATTGATAGTGAGGAGGTTGTTTCTATTGTTGGGCCAAGTGGCTCAGGAAAAACTTCAATTATTATGCTAGCCTCTGGGCTTGAAACTGCATCAACAGGATCTATTAAAATTAATGATCACGAAATAGTTGGGTTAAAAGAGAATGAACTATCAGAAGTTAGAAGAAAAAATATTGGCATTGTCTTTCAATCTTTTTACTTAATTCCAAATCTTACTGCTATTGAAAATGTTCTATTGTCTCTTGAGGCAAATCATCAATATAATCGAGAAAAAGATGCTGAGGAGCTTCTTGGTGAATTTGGGCTTTCGCACCGTATTCATCATCTTCCAGGTGAGTTATCTGGAGGTGAGCAACAAAGAGTAGCAATAGCAAGAGCTCTAATCAACAAGCCTAAGATTATTTTGGCTGATGAGCCAACTGGTAATTTAGACAGTGCAAACTCAGAAAGTATGATCGACTTACTTTTTGACTATACAAAAAAAAGTAAAACCTCACTTATCATGGTAACTCATGATAATTCAGTGGCTGATCGATGTGATCGTATTATTGAAATAAGGGATGGCCAGATTGTTTGATTTTCAACAGTTCAAATTAATTAATAAGTATGCCTTAAGAGACTTCTCAAGAAGCTATAAAAAACTATGGGTTGTGACTTCAACTCTTTTCGTTAGTTTATTACTTCTTTCATTAACCTTTTCTGTGAAAGAATCTTTGAATAGTGAAATTACAAATAATTCAAAAGAGCTTCTAGGTGGCGATATCCAGGTTGATAGTGATATAGATCCACTTCCTGGGAGCATTATTAAGAAGTTCAAAGATCTTGGAGAAGTCAGTGCTTCTATTGAATTTGCAACGATGCTTTCAAAGCAAGGAGAGTCGCCAGTATTTACAGAACTCAGAGCAGTTGATAATAATTACCCACTCTATGGCCAGATTGAAACAATACCTGAGGGTGTGGCAAATCAAATATTTTTAAATACTCAAAAACCAACTGTCTTAATTAATGAGAGTATTAAGAATCTTCTAAATATAAGTGTTGGCGATGATATTGTAATCATGGGACAAGAATTTAAAGTCGCTGGATTAGTTTCTTCAGTTCCAGACCTAGCTGAAAGTGCTGTTTTCGGTGAATTTGCGATTATTAGTATGGATAGTTATGAGCAATTTGGACTTAGTTCAGGAGGGAGCTTTCTTGATCACAAGTATAGACTTAAATTTAATAATTCAAATGAGCCTAAGAAGCAAGAAGCGTTAGTAAATTCTATTATTTCTTATGATGACAAAATTAA
>JGI26060J43896_10000768_pt1 | contig 11837 bp, 18 predicted proteins | sample MarorgKNORR_S2LV_6_FD_43896 | JGI IMG/M metagenome (IMG submission 43896) | reverse complement strand
CCAAATAATCTCATTGCAACCGTTGTTGCAAGTGCTGATGCTCCTACGTTAACTAGATTATTTCCAAGATTAACACTGGACATCATCCAACTTGGATTCATTTTTAATTTGTGTAGTGCTTTGGATCCTTTCTTACCTTCATTAAATAATTGTACNACTTTTGATTTTCTTATCCCTACTAGTGCAACTTCCAATCCGCTGAAAAATCCAGACAGTCCGATAAGAATAGCTAGAGATGCAATTTCAATCCATAAATCTACCATGATTTGACTCTCAATTTTTTTCTATAATTTGTTCTATTGCTCATTTAGTTTTTTTGCACCATCTTTAGGTTATTCTAAAATATTCATTCATGAATTTAAACCATCCCTGTTTTAGAATTATTTTACTAATTTGAGCCTATTTTTTTGGAGGATTTGCAAATGTGTTTTTAGGATTACTATGATAATCCACTGGAATCATTGCGTCCTTTTGCCTTCCTGTAAGAATTCCTACAANTACGTCATCTTTCTTAATTATTCCTTCANCCATCAATTTTTTAATTCCNGCAACGGANGCACCTGATGCCATTTCACAATCAAATCCGTTTAGACCTACAACTGACATTCCATCTAACATCTCAGAATCTGATACAGTTGTTACAACACCGTTGGTAAATTCTAATGCTCTTAATCCTTTTATGATATTTGCCGGTCTTCCAATTTGAATTGCGGTTGCTTTTGTTTTAGGTCTTAACCCTTCTTTATCTAAATGACTATAGTATCTAGAAATTAATTCTGTATTTGGATTTCCTTTATTCCATCTTAATTCCTCATCCTCAAATTCACCATTATACAAATCTGATAATGTACTGGCACCATCCGAATTAATTACTGCAATTCTTGGAATTTTTTTAATCCATCCCCACTGGTATAATTCCATTAATGCTTTCCCACAACTTGAGGTATTGCCTAATGCTCCGCCTGGATATATTATCCAATCTGGAGATTCCCAATTCAAATATTCTAATGCTCTAAACGGAATTGTTTTTTGGCCTTCTATTCTAAATGGATTTACAGAATTTACTGTGTAACCGTCATAATTTTTTGCATCGTCTAATGATTGTTTTAATGCATCATCAAAATTCCCTTCAACTTGTATAATTTGAGCTCCGAATTGATATGCTTGGCTAAGTTTTCCTGGAGCAATTTGTCCTGCGGGAATATACACGTCACATTTTATTCCTTCATTTGCTGCAAACATTCCAGCTGACGCTGATGTGTTTCCAGTTGACGCACACACAATTTTTTTAGCACCAACCATTTTGGCATGGGTAACAGCTGTTACCATTCCGTTATCTTTGAAAGAGCCACTTGGATTGTATCCTTCTGGCTGCAACCATAATCCTTCTTTGTTAATGCCTAGGAATTCTGCTGCTTTTGACATTTGGTATGGTTTTGATTGTCTTCCTTCTGCACCATCTAAAGAAACCAGATGTTCTGAACATTCATCATTGTCCTCTGTGTTTATTTGACAAAAATTTAGTAAATCTCGAAACCGCCAAACCCCACTTTCATTAAAAATATTTCCTTTGGAATCTCTTCTTTCATAAAATGTCTCTTTAAGATTCGGCGATGGTTTATTTTTATATATTACATCTAAAACATGTCCATTTTCACATTGTACATTAGTACTCATTATTGGGTATTCTAATCCGCATTTTGGATTAACACACTTGAGATACGCGTCGCCTTGCATTTGTAATTGTAGATATTTGATCATAATTTAAAACAAATGGTAAATTTTTATACAATTCGAGCTAATTTCCTAAACTTTAGATGCCTGTTATTTCTAAAGGAGTTATGGTTACCTATGTCGAACATTTAAAAAATATTTTAAATCATATTCTTGATTCTTATCAGATTCTTGATGAAATTGAAGATAAGCCTGGAGATCTCTCTAAAATTGAAAAAGAAATGTTGAAAATTAATGGCTTCATAAGAGTAGTTTCAAATAAAATAGATGTCGATAAAATTCCTACATCTGATTTTGAAACACTAAAAATAAAATTTTCTCAATATCTGGAAAACTATTCTTTTGAAAAAGAAATTACAACGATGGCTTCATTATATTCTAACGATATGTCGCGCGTTAAAAACATGAGATTTAAAATATTGGAAGCACTAACAAGCAAACACATGATGGACGATACAAGGGAATTAATCGGGAATCTATGACTGACAAAAAAAAGTGTATTTTGTGTGGGTGTTCTGATCATAGGTTAATTGGATGTTCTAGACACTTTTCAAAAAAATGTAATTGTTACAAACAAAATCTATAATTAAAATAATTATTATTTAGATTTAGGGCCTGATCTTTCATGAAAATTTAAACAGCATTTACATTCTTTTTGAATACATTCTGACTCACTATAGTGATCACATATTCCACACTCACAACTTTTAGTCATATCCCTAGTAGTTTTATTTACATCGCATTTATCTCTTAAGTTTCTCTAAATTTAATCCCGATCTGATTCTATTTTTTTGATTTTGATTTTTTTGCAGGCTTTTCTTTAACTGATAATTCTTTTTCAATCTCTGCGGCTTTTTTATCCACTGTTTTCATGATCTCTTGGATTAATCCGTCCAAATCACTATCTTCAACATCTGGCTCTACCGTACTGGCAATTTCTGTAATTGTACTTGAAATTTCTGCACTTACATCTTCAAAACTTTCTGGATCCTCATATGCTGCATTGTAGAGATTTTTTAAATTATTGATGTGACCAATAACTTGCTCTGTTATTGTAATGGAGTAATCTGTCCCGTTAACATCAAATTCTTTTGCACTCATAATCATTTTCAAAAATTGTGGTTTATAATGTTTTTGAAGAATTTATTATAATATCATAAATTTAACATTAGAACATAATATGATCTAATGCTGCTGCATCACTAATCAATCTTGTATGCATTGCACCTACAACATAGCCATTTTTTATATCTCCTGCAGGAACCCACCTATTTGTAGATGAGAAATGTCTTTTTTCTTGCATTTCTCGCTCTATTTCCTCAATATCAAATTCAGCCTCTTCAACTTCCTGTGTTGTAAGATGTTTGATGGTTACAAGAATTTTAGTAATTTTTACCCTATCTCCAAACTTCCATTGCAGCACTGGATTTTCATCAGACACTTCTAAAACTTTAATTTTCATTTGTTTTTTTCCAAATGCATCATGGCTGATTAGTGCCCTTTCATCTGTAAATTCTTCAAAACTTACTCTGGAATCAACTTCTGCATCAGATACTGTTTCTAACAATGATTCTGTAACTGATTCCATTTGATCGTCTTTAGAATTTTCTTCTGCCATACATCCATCTATCATTCTAGCCTTAATAATGATTTGAAAATAATGTGGTCTTAGGCACTAGTTCTTTGTTTTGTCTTAAATGGCATTTTGCATTCTTTTAAAAATAATTCTTTTTTTGAACTAATATTTTTTGCAAAAATCTTTCCATCATAAGTACAAACGCAGTCAGTAATTTCCAANGATTCATCCCAAATTTTAAAAAATTCTCTTAATTCTCTTTTTTTGTATACTCCTACATCAATACGCTTTTTTGAAAGAAATTTGAATGCAAGTAATACTTTTTTGTTTTCATAAATATCAAATGTTTTAATCCAATCCAGACACCGTTCTATTTGATCTGCCGGTACTGGAAGTGATGTACTGGTTCCTGATTTTGCTTCAATTGTAAATATTGTACTCTCTTCTGTGTTTACTGCCAGCACATCAGGTAATGCAATGCTCGGCGACCCTAGCCTAAATGCTTTCCAGTTTTTTGTTTTTCTAAATCTTTTCACAATGGTGTCTTCCCATTGATACCCTCTCTGCCTACGTGTTTTTGCAGCTTTTTGATGATTAGTGGTATTTTCCTTTGTTAATTTTTGTTTCATGATAACTACTGATGATAATTTTGATTTCATATCTCTTTTTTAATTATTATTGGATATAGTAAACTAGGTAATTACATTATACCTCAATTAATTTCCAATGTCTATATACTTAAAAAATTGATTATTACTGATGTCTGAATTTAATATTGAAAAATTATTTGAAACACGAGATTCTTATCTTAATATTCTCAAACAGGTTAGTTTCCAATTAATGACGGATCCTACTGATGATGAAATCAAACAATTTAAAGAAATTGAAAAAAATACTCTAGATAATCTAAATAAAATACAACAAGAAATTTCTCAAATTTTATCTAAAAATCAAAATTAACTTCAATCAGTTTATCATACCCCTACATTTTAGAAATTTAATGTTGGATACGGTGGTTCAAAATTTAATTAAAATTAAACGAGATTTTGCCAAGAATTATGCTGGAAGTGCACATATACAGGAAGTAATACCTTCTCAGATTTCTGATGATTTTCCAATTGACAAAAATCATTTAAAACAATTACATAATTTTGCAGAAAAAAATCCTATTTACTTTAATTCTTTTGAAGAAGATATTTTGGGAATACCTTGCATGGTGTATGAGGGTGACATTAATGATTACTGGCTAAACAGTATCAAGCATGGTTCTAGTTGTCAGCCATTTTATCCNACTTGGATTATGTCTGCATATGTAATGGCGTTAATTGCAAAAAAAATGAATTTTTCAGAACTTGTAGATATCGGTTCTGGTGATGGGAGAATTGCATTTTGCGGCAAAATTTTAGATTTTACTTCATACAGTATAGAAATCGATGACAGTCTAGTGGAATTGCAAAACACTATCTCTACTCAAACAAATCAAAACTTTAATCCTAAATGTGAAGATGCATTAGAGTTTGATTATTCAATATTAAATTTAAAANATCCTGCATTCTTTATTGGCGGTCTACCTCAAATGGGTGGTGAATTTTTAGCAACAAGCATTATTGAAAAAATCAATAATAAAATTAATTTGAAAAAAAATACTGGAATAATATTTGCAGGAACTAATACTAAACGACAATTATCTGGAAATCTTTCTGATGGTGGTTGGAGTTCTTTAATTGAAACACATCAATTGGATGTTATTGATACTGTTTCATTACCTACCGTATGGACTTTTGATCAATTGGTTGAAACTCCCTATATTTTTACAAAATTCAAATAATGTGAAAAAAATAACTCCCATCAATTATTCCACATTTTGAAATTTTTACTATTTGGTCTTTTTTTGGACATGTTGTCATTTTGGCCATTATTCTAATTGAATCATAGAATTCTACAATACAAAAATAATTGTCATTTTGTTTTGAAAATTCGATGATTTTACCCTTGAATTCTTCTTTTTTTAACGATGTTTCTCCATTACATCTGTCACAAAATTCTGATGGAGGCCAAACCCATTTTTTACATGACATACATTCGGGAAGATAAAATTGCCCTTTCTCTAACTCGTTTTCAAAACTCATTTCTCTAATACCAATACTGTTGATGACGTTGCAGCAGCAGACATGTTATGTACTAACCCTGTTTTTGGATTATTTGTTTGACGATTTTCTGCAGTTTTTTGTAACTGTTGTACAATTTCTATAGTTTGTGATATGCCTGTTGCACCTAGCGGATGTCCAGATCCAATTAACCCTCCACGTGGATTAATCATGAAATTATTTTCTTCATGTAGTTTTTGAGACATGTTTATTCCTTCTCCTGGATTTGTAAATCCTAATGATTCCAATATCATAGGTTCACAAACTGAAAATGCATCATGCACTTCTGCAACATCAATTTCTGAAATATTGCGGTTTGACATTTTTAATGCTGATTGTCCTGCAATTGCAGTAGATTCCATTGACGTCAACGATGTATTTTTTGTAAATCCTGCTGATGTTGTTTTTTGTCCTATTCCTGTAATCCATATTGGCATATCNGTNTNTTTNTCAGTAACTTCTTTTGATGCTAATAGAATAGATGNACTTCCCGTACATGGTCTGGAGCAATTTAATAATCTTAGATCTNCTGTTAATTTTTTAGAATTCATGACATCTTCTACGGTGTATGTTTTTTTTGATAATGCATTTGGATTTTCTTTTGCTTGTTTNTGATTTTTAACTGAAACTATTGCTAATTGTTCATCTGAAATCCCATATTCTCGTTTGTATGATTTTGAAAAAATTGATGCCCAAAATATTGGATGTTTGAATTCTCCTCTAGAATTATCCCATTCTAATATTTGGCCTGGACTATCATATCTTTCAGCACCCGTAACTAGAACCATATCTGCAAGCCCTGATGATATGTAAGAAAATGCTGAAACTATGGAATTTGTGCCTGAATTACACAAACTTTCAATAGAATGTGCAATTTTTGGCTGAATTCCGGCCATTTCAGATAATACTGGTGACAAATATTTTGAATTATTATTTGTGGAAACTAACACTGCATCAATTTCATTTTTATTTATGTTGGGATTTTTTTTAAAAAGATCATTAGTAGATTTATGTAACATGGATTCTATCTTATGATCTTCCTTTGTAAATGGACTTGTCCCATATGCTATAATTCCAACTTCAGACATAACTATTCACCAAAAAATGTTTTTTTCAATAATGAAAATGATTCTATTGCATCCCCTATTGGATTAAACTGAATTATCGGTAGATCAATTCCAGCATCTCTAAATTTCTGTAATTGTAATTTAGACTCATCTGGTGTTCCTGCTATGCATAGTGATTTTAACATATGATCTGTCACAAGTTCATGATTTGATTTAAATCCTGATTTTTTAAATTCTTCAAAAATATTACTCGTATCCGTTTCAAATCCATTTTTTTTCAAAAATTCCCTGTATATTTTTCCTACGGATATGTAGAACGCAATTGTTTTTCTTGCTCGTTTTACTGCCTCTTCTGAATTTTCTGATACACATGTAATTATTTGACATGACACATCAATTTTTTTTTGTGATTGCATTTTTGAAATTGTTTTTTTCATTTCCTCTATTGGTCTTAGATAGAAAATTACTCCGTCGGCAATCTCCCAAGTTAAATTTACCATTTTTTGATTGATTGCTGCTAAGTAAATTGGAATCAATTCTCTATTGGGTTCTATCAACAGAGTGAAATTTTTTAGATTAAAAATTTTGCCTGAATAATTGATTTGTTTTTTTCTTAAAGATAGTCGAATTATTTCTACATATTCTCTCATTCTTTGCACTGGATTTTCAAATACTCCTCCATGAAAATCTTCAACTATCGGTACACTGCTAGTACCTAATCCTAGAATTAATCGTCCATCTGATAGAGAGTCTATGGTTGCTGCACCCATTGAAATCGTTGATGGGCTTCTGGAATAGATATTGATGATTGATGAGCCTATTTTTTGATGTTTAGTATTGTTTGCCACTGCACCTAACATTGAAAAATTCTCCATTCCCCATGTTTCAGGTATCCATACTGAATCAATTTTTGTTTCTGATAACATTTCCGTACACTGAAGCACCTGCTTGACTGAGAGTAATGAGCCTAAACTACATGCAATACGCATGAAATTGATATGATTAATGGATATTCTAGTGTATCTCTTTTAGTCTTAGGTTAATTTTGATTGAGGTTGATCATTATGAGATAATTTATCAATAAATAACATTGACACAGCAAAGCATGATTGAAAAATCAACAAAAAATAGCATATTTTGGCATAATGCAACAAAATATGCTTCTACTAGTAGTGATGAATCATTTGTTGAGGAAGTAGCATACATGATGGTTACGTTACACCGAACAGGTGCATAAAATTCCTAATTTTATTTTATTATTTTCTCTATTGCTGAAGAACATTCCTCAATATCTTTGTAGGAGTCTATTGAATACCATTTTGTATTTCTAAATTTTACTGTAGATAGTTTTTCTTTTTTTGCATAATCTGGAAATAGTGTTTTTTCAATATCTCCTGTATTTGGCAATTCTTTTAGGGTTTCTTTTTTAAGATGATAAATCCCTGCATTCATCCATAAATCTGTTATTTCTTTTTTCTCATCGAATTTTATTATTTTATTTTCTTCTGTTTGTAGAATTCCAAATTTTGTTCGTAATTGAATTGATGCTATTGAATTTTCTTTTCCAACTAATTTTTTTAAATCTATGTTTGTTATTATATCCCCGTTAATCACGATGAAAGAATTATCTTTTATTTTTTTACCCGCTTTTTTGATAGCGCCACCGGTTCCAAGAGGTTTGTTTTCTATTGAAAAAGTTATTTTAACTCCTAATTTTTTATTTTCTAAATAATTTTCAATCATTTCTGATTTATAGCCTGAACAGATTATTACTTCTGAAATACCGTGTTTTTTTAAATATTTTATTTGCCATTCAATTATTGGAATATTATTAATTGGAATTAGTGGTTTTGGGACGTAATCTGTAATAGGTCTAAGTCTTTTTCCTCTGCCTCCTGCTAAAATAATTGCCTTCAATTACTAATTCCATATTTATCGACTATATCAAAATTTTCTCATTTTTTCTTTTTTTCAATAGTTTCTGTTTTGGTAACAATTTCTTCCATTTTCTTTGCAAATTCGTTATAGATTGCTTCCAGTTCCTCTAGTGGCATTTTAATTCCTAGTAACTTTATTGTTTTATTCCATGATTCGATATACTTCTCATCATCCATTCCCTTTCCTAGAGTCTCTGCAAGTGAATTCACTCCTTCTGTTTTACCTAATGCGTAAATTGCAACTTCTCTAGCAGTTAACATCTTCGTTAGAATTATTCTCTGTTATGTAATAATGTAGTTCTGTATAGCATTCTACACAATAATCTTCAAATTTTGTATGATCACAATCATATACTTTTTTTACATCATTGCTGCATTTTACACAAATTACCATCAGTACAATCCTCTTAGGATTTTATTATTTTAATTGCACCTAGTGCAAGTTGAATTATTGCTGGTGCAAATAACATTAGAGGATTTCTTTCCACTCCTTCTGGAGCAGGTGTTCCAATCATTGCTAAACCACCCATTATAATTAAAATTCCTGAAACTATGATTAATCCTCCTAACCCTTTTGATTTTTCTTTAAGAGCGATGAAAAATGCTACAATTGGCAAAAGTATTGCTGGACCACCGAGTCCCATACCTCGTTGCATATCATTTAATGGTAAAAATCCTTCATTGTCTGTATTACTCATTGAAACTGCAACATCTGCACCNTACAACACCAATAATACAATAGATATTCCTGCTAGTACCATTGCTGCTTTTAATGCCATACTAGAATTCACTACTCACAACATAAAAACCAATCAGATGGATTTGATTTCTACTTTATGTTTAATCTGAGATAATTCATTTAACAATTCATCAATTGTTTGATTATCGGTTCCAACTATGTTCAAATGACCTAATTTTCTTAGTGGTTTTGAAATTTTCTTTTCATACATTTTTAAAAATATGTTTTTTTCTGCAAGTTCAATTTTTTTGTACTCGCCTTCAAAATCTAAATTTCCTAAAATATTGTACATTATGGTATTGTAGGTTAGTTTTGTATTTTCTAATTCTAAGCCTAAAATTGCTCGTAAATGTTGCTCAAATTGAGACGTTTTTCCTGATTGCATGGTATGGTGGCCTGAATTGTGTACTCTTGGAGCAATTTCATTAATTAGAATATGACCTTCTTTTGTTACAAACATTTCAATTCCAAAAATTCCTGCACCTTTTAGAACCGACATTGTTTTTTCTGCAATTTGATCTGCTTCATCTATAATTTGTTTTGAGACTCGTGCAGGAGCTATTGTTTGACGCAAAATATTTTTTTCGTGTATGTTTTCAACAAGTGGATATGACTTAATTTGCCCCATTGTATTTCTTGCAGCTATAACTGATACCTCCATTTCAAATGGAATAAATTTTTCCAATAGTAGTGGCTTTCCTTTAAAATAATCAAATGCTTTTTGAACATCTTTTTGAGAATCAATCTTATAATTTCCTTTTCCNTCATATGCATCTCTTCGTGCTTTTAACAATGCAGGAAAACCAAATTTTTCCAATCCATTTTTTAAATCATCAAAATTGTTAATTTTAATAAATTCTGGAACTGGAATGCTGTTATCTAATAAGAATTGTTTTTGCAATAATTTATCTTGAATTATTTTTAATGTTTCAGGAGATGGGCTTACTTGTGCATTAGTTTCAACTGATTTTAGTACGTCGCTATCTCCAGATTCTATTTCATATGTAATTATATCCGCTTTTTTTGATAATTCTATAATTGCNTCTCGATCTTTAAAATCTGCAATTATTTGTTCTGCTCCAACTAATGACGCTGAACAATTTTGATTTGGGTCCAAAACTATTACTTTAGAAATATGCTCAGGCATTGTTTTAGCTGCTTCAGTTAACATCATTCCCAGTTGCCCTCCTCCTATNATTCCCAAAATTTTTGCCAATAGATGAGTTGATTAAAAAGCACTAAAAATATCTAATGTAAGATGTCTACAATTCTTAAAATTCTTTTAGGATCTGTAATACTGGGTGCTGTATTCCTTGTTCAGGTACTAGTTTTAGGAATTGAATTTAATTTTTAATTTTTTAGTATCGAAATGAATCTTTAGTTCCTTCTGTAGCTGGAATTGATTTAACCCATTTTTTATAATCTTCCTGTGATGAATTGTATTCGTCCTCTTTTGCTTCTCGTACTATGAAATCCTCTAAATCTACAAAATTTTTACAGTTTTCACATAGCCATAGAGTTCTATTCTCTGGCATCGCTGTTTTAGGCAATCTCCTACCTGTGCATTGCTTACAAAAAAGTGGCATCACTTAAGATTATTTTCGTATTATTTAGTTAAATCGAAATTGTTAATTATTCTTAATCTTTTTCTATTGTGATGACATATTCAAAAAAGCCTCTAGTTGGTATTATTATGGGATCTAGTTCTGATAGTAGGATAATGAAAGGGGCTGCTGAAATTTTTGATGAATTTAAAATTAAACATGAGGATCAAATAGTTTCTGCTCATAGAACCCCTTCAAGATTATCAGAGTATGCTGAACATGCTGAAAAAATGGGTTTTAAAATTATTATTGCCGGAGCAGGTGGGGCAGCTCATTTACCTGGAATGATTGCATCTCATACAACAATTCCTGTAATTGGCGTTCCAATTTTAGTCTATAATGATAAACATCCAAAAAAAACTGATGCAGCAAAATTTTCTGCTTTTGGTGGATTGGACTCATTACTGTCCATCACGGAAATGCCATCTGGTTCACCTGTTGTATCTGTTGGCGTAAACAAAGCAGGAAATGCTGGAATATATGCTGTTAAAATTCTTGCAAATGAGTTCTCTGAATTAAAAAAACAATTAAAGAAACATAAATCTGATCAACACAATTCAGTACTGAAAGAATCTGAACAATTAAAGAAACAAGGACTCACAAAATTTACAAAAAATAAATTCAAATAATTCTATGTCAATAATTTGAATTGAACATTTTTCTCCTGTAAGGATTTTATCAAAGATTCTGCCTGTTCTTTTCCTTGGGTTTCTAGATTCAGTGTAACTGATGCTGAACCTGCGTTTACATCCGAACTTAATCTGTCATGTACAACCTCTACAATATTTGCATTAGCTAAAGTGACTATATCTACAATTTCTTTAAATGCTCCTGGTCTATCTGGCAGTAAAACTGACAATTTTAGCAACCTACTCATTGCAGCCAGTCCTTTATCTACAATTTGACCTAAAAGATACATGTCAACATTACCGCCTGCTAAAACTGCTACCACTTTTTTTCCAGGTGACGGTTTTTTTGAAATTAAGTATGCCAACCCTACTGCACCTGCAGGCTCAACCACAAATTTCATTCT
>JGI26060J43896_10000767_pt1 | contig 11842 bp, 11 predicted proteins | sample MarorgKNORR_S2LV_6_FD_43896 | JGI IMG/M metagenome (IMG submission 43896) | reverse complement strand
TCAATATCATTAGACGAAGATTGAAATTCATTCATAAAATATGTTATTTCATTTTCAGTGAAGTATATTTTTTGAGAATCTAGTTGTTTAATGAGCGCTTTACCTAACTTTAGATTTATATTTTTTAGGGTTTGATTTTGGAAAAAATGTTCAGTGCTAATTTTTTCATAGATCTCATTAGCCAAGTTATGTTTGTCAATGCTAGCTTTGATGCTAATTTTAGGCTCAGCCGAGCAGCTGACACAAATACTGAGAATTATTGTTATGATCTGTAGGTTTTTTGACACAATTATTAATTTAAAATATTTTTTATGAATAAGGCTAATTTTATAGAATTCTACTTTGACTGTTCTAGTCCTTGGACTTATTTAGCTTTTGTTGAAATTTTACCACTATCTCAAAGACAAAATATAGAAATTATTTGGAAGCCAATACTTGTGGGAGGAGTATTTAATAGCGTTAATCAAGATGTCTATCAATTTAGAAAAAATCCTAACCCATTAAAGGTTGAGTACTCCGCTAAAGATTTAAACTTATGGGCTCAAGTAAGAAAAATTAATATTTCTATTCCAAAAATATTTCCCGTTAACTCAGTCAAGGCAATGAGAGGATGCCTATTTGCCATGAAAAAAAACTGCTTACCTTTCTTTGCTCAAATGGTTTTTGAGGCTTACTGGGGCCTTGGTTTAGATATAAGCGATGAAGGCATACTTATAAAAATTGCAGAAAGTGCAGGATTATCTCCAATGGAGTTTAAGCAATATATTGACTCACAAGAAGCAAAAGACTTGCTTATTAGTAATTCATCAGAGCTTATAGGTAAAGGAGGATTTGGCTCCCCAACAATTTTTTATCAAAATCAAATGTTCTTTGGCAATGATCGCTTGCATCTCTTGGAAGAGGTTATTTCCAAAGAGATCACCTATAGCTGAGATTGCATCGCTTCCTCTCTCGCAAGCTCAGGTGAGCCAAGCATTTGTCGATTAACACCGATTCTTTTAAACCAGTAATGGAGTCCAAGAAGATCAGTAAATCCCATACCCCCATGAACTTCAGTTGCTTTTTTTGCGATACCTTTCCCCATTTCGGAAACATGTGCCTTTGCATGACAGGCCATAAGTTTGGCTTCATCGGGAGAGCTATCATGGCAATGGGCTGCATGCCATACCAACGCATAACAAGGCTCTAGGTCAGCTACCATTTCAGCACACATATGCTTAACTGCTTGAAAGGATCCAATGGCTCTGCCGAACTGCTTCCTTTCCTTAGCATAATCAACCGCTTGATCAATCATAGCTTGAGATGCACCTAAAGTATCAGCTGCTAACATTATTCTTCCCGCATCAATACTTTGTGAAATAGAATTAGTAGATACACTAGAGAGTTCTAGTAAGTCTGCGGGCACATCCTTGCATATAATCTCAGCATATTGCCTAGTTTTATCAATTGTAGTCAGGCTTACGATTTCAAGACCAGAAGCTTTGGTATCCACAATAAACATTTGACCCAAGTTATCTGCAAGCAGGACATGCGTAGCGGTCTGAGCATCCATAACAAACATAGTTCGCCCCTTAAGGACGCCACTATCAAAAGTTAGACCCGCATCATTTCTGCTTCCAATAAATTCTGAAAACCCAACGCCTATGAGGACCTCATTAGATGCAATTTTTGTAAGATAATTTTCTTTTTGCTCTTGGTTGCCTGCTACCAGAATAGCAGTAGGTGCCATGACATATGGCGCTATAAATGGAACTGGCCCAACACAGGCTCCTAGGCTCTCAGAAACTACTGCAGCAAATAATAGATCTAAGCCAAGACCACCAAATTCTTCTGGAACAAGCAATCCATTTACCCCAAGATTTAGAAACCCTTGATGAATTTCTTGGCTTAATTTTTTTCCGTCACCACTAGCAATCTTTCTGATCTGATCAAGAGAGGCGTTATCTTCTAAATATTTTTTTACATTATCTTTAAAAAAAGATTGTTCTTCTGATAATCCGAAATACATTTTATGCTCCTTGAATTTTAGGTTCTTTTGGCATACCAAGACCGCGTTCAGCGATGATATTTTTCTGAATTTGACTGGTTCCCCCACCAATGATTAGTCCCAGAAAGTACATATAAATAAATTGCCATGTACCATCATTTTTTACGTGAGGACTCTGTTCATAAAGAGTGCCAATTTCGCCCATTACATCAATGGCTAGACCTTCGAGCTCATGCCTTAACTCTGTACCAGTTAGTTTTTGAATCATTTTTCCAATTTTTACATCTGTACCAGGGTTTAATTTCGCTGATAAAAGTCTCAATCCATGAGATTGCTGTGCTAAAACTTTTCCTTGAATTTGCATTAAACGATCCCTGTATATTGGATGATCAATTAAAGGCTTGCCATCAAGAGTTTCTTTTTTCATTAAATGTATCAGCATATTTACTCTATTCATGGTTGCATCTGGCGGAGCAAGAGAGCCCCTTTCATGGCCCAAGGTTGCATTTGCAACAGCCCATCCTTCTCCTCTTTTTCCAATAATATTGCCTTCAGGAATTTTGACATCCGTAAAAAACACTTCGTTGAAACCTGGTTTTAAAGTCATATCTACCAATGGTCTAATTTCAATCCCAGGAGTATCCATTGGAATTAATAAATAACTAATTCCAGCATGCTTTGGAGCATCCGGTTCAGTTCTTACAAGGCAAAAACACATTTGAGAGAACTGAGCAGTGCTAGTCCAAATTTTCTGACCGTTAATTACCCATTCACCATTAATTAATTCACCCTTAGTTTGAAGGCTTGCAAGATCACTACCAGCGCCTGGTTCTGAGTAACCTTGACACCAAATCATTTCCCCGTGAAGAGTAGGCTTAATGTAAGTCTGTTTTTGTTCCTCAGTGCCCATCTCTAAAAGCGTGGGAACCAGCATATCTATTCCTTGACCTCCCATTGGAGTAGGGGTTTTAGATTTTGAAAACTCTGCTGCAATAATTCTACTTTTTAACATATCAGCTTCGCCGCCATATCCTCCATATTCTTTTGGAACAGACCGAGCAAAATAGCCATTTTCAATTAAGATTTTTTGCCATTCGGCCCTAGACACTTTTGGGCCACTAGATCCACCGGGAGATCCAAAGGGTACTTTTAAGCCATCTTTAAAAGTTAGACCTTCATATTTTTTACAAAAGCTTTGAACTTCCTTCGTGAAATCTTGATATTCAGGTCCGTATTCTAAATCCATAATTCTTCCTTATTTATTTCCAATTAGGTTTTCTTTTTTCTAAAAATGCAGCAATACCTTCTTTGGCATCTTCGCCTTCAAAACATTTAGCAATTTGTTTTTGCAGATAAGGAAGAGCCTCATCAAACTCAAACGCATCTTGTTTTTCATATGCTTCTAGGCCAAATTGCATGGTTCCTGGAGCTAGACTAGCAAGCTCTTTAGCTAACTCGCTTACTCTCTCGTCAAGTTGATTAGTTAGGACAGACTCATTGATCAGCCCCCATGTCTCAGCTTTATTGGCATCAATAGGCTGGCCTCGCATGATAAAATCAAGTCCAGCTCTTTTAGGCATTACTCTGAACAATCCAGCCATGACCATAAAAGGCCACAAGCCTCTGTGTATCTCAGGCGCTGAAAATTTAGCTGAATCAACAGCTATAGCATGAGTTGCATTTGTTACTAATAATAATGCTCCTGCTAGGACAGATCCTTGAATTTTACAAATAACAGGTTTGTGAAGTCTCCTAAGAGAGAAGCTAATATCATCTGCTTCTTCTATTTTTGGGACATTAGACTCTTCTTTTGCTCTCCGTAGATCAGCTCCAGCACAAAAAATGTCTCCCTCTGCATCGATCACAACAACTCTTATTTCTCTTTCTTGTTTGGCGTAAGCTAAAGCATAATTTAGCTCATTCATCATCACATTATTTAATGCGTTTTTTTTCTCAGGTCGATTTAATGTAATAGTTAAAACATTATTTTTAATATTTATTTTAGTTGCTTGNAAATCCAAACCCTCTAAAGATAATTTATCTATGCTCATATGTTTTCCTCAAATAAAGATTTAGGGATATCTGCATACTTAGCTCTTAAGTATTCCCCGAGAGATTTAGCTTGACCATCTTTTCTAGTATTAGAAGAAACTCCATCCTCTAATATGTCATGGATGTAAAAATTTAGCGAAAGTATGTTTGGAAGCTCATACCTATCTATTTTAAATTCACTAATGTCAGGCATCAATTCTTTGATCTTTTCGACAGTCAGATAATTATTTAAAAAAGAGAATGCATTTTCACTTTTTGCCCATACACCGATATTCGCACAACCACCTTTGTCTCCAGATCTAGCCCCAAAAAGCTCTCCTAGGGGTTTGTTGAGAGTTTCACCTGATGGAGGAGAGGGTATTTCAACCGGTTGTTTTTGATAATAGGTTTCTTCTAAATCCAGTTGATTTGTTTGCATTATGTTAATTTCTTTACCATCAATGTGAACCCTTTCCTTGATATGTTTGCTGTCTATTAAAGCGGGCCAGTAGACTAAGACAGGTCCTCCAGATCTTACTCCGCCTCCTGTAAAAAATCCTGGATAATTTGCTAAAGCTAGCTCTATCATTTTTGCTGTAAACATTCTGCCAACTAAATCCGGATCTTTTGATTTGACTGAAATTCTTAGAGAAGCCATTGCTTCCTCATTAGAATTTGGATCTTTTTTGTCAGTTCTATCTAATAAAATTGAAACCTCATCAAATTGATCTTTACCTCCAACAGAGTTAAATAACGCATCAGTAATAATTTGAGCTTTTTCTTCAATATCTATGCCCGTAAGAATAAATTCCATGCCATTCCTATATCCACCAGCAAGATTAATGCAGACTTTGTGGGTATTGGTTGGTGAGCTTCCTCTGCAACCTGATACATACACTCTGTCTTTGGAAACTTCCTCAATATTCAAGGTATCAAAATGAGCTATGACATCTGGATTTAAGTATGCAGGAGAGCTAATTTCATATAAAAGTTGTGCAGTTATAGTTCCAGTAGATACCAAACCCCCAGTGCCTGGATGTTTGGTAATGTAAAAACTTCCATCGTTTTTGATCTCAGCTATTGGATAGCCCACATTGTCAAAGCTTGGTACTTCTTTAAAAAAAGAATAGTTTCCACCGGTTGCCTGGCAGCCACATTCAATAATATGACCTGCTGCTAAAGCGCCAGCCAATGCATCATAATCGTCTCTCTTCCAATTAAATTTCCAAGCTGCCGGACCAATTACCACTGCAGCATCCGTCACTCTTGGGCATACGACAATATCAGCGCCTTCATCTAATGCCTCTTTAATTCCCCATGCTCCAAGATAAGCGTTTGCTGTAAGTGTTTGGCATCCTGATTTATCAATCGGGATATTTTTATCAATGTTTAGGAATGATTCTCCTTCCTCTTTTAGGGAGTCCATTCTTGGCATTAAATCATCACCAGTTATGTAAGCCACTTTGAGGGAAATATTTAGCTCTACTAAGATTTTTTCTATTTCATTGGCCATAGAGGAGGGGTTCAATCCACCTGCATTTGTGACAATTTTAATATTTTGCTCCTTGCAAGTTTTGGCTACTGCTTTCACTTGTTTTAGGAAGGTACCAACGTATCCCTTATCATCTCCTCGCTGCATCTTTTGATTAAAAAGAATTGTCATGGTGAGTTCTGCTAAGTAGTCTCCGGTCAGGACATCAATAGGTCCTCCATCCACCATCTCTTTAGCAGCAGATAATTTATCTCCATAGTAACCACTACAATTTGCGATTCTGATAATTTCTTCGCTCAAGATTTCTCCATTTTGATGCCGTCAATGATGATTTCTGTTAAAAAATTACTTGTTTCTTCAGGTGTCTGCTTCAAATCTTTTAAATGTTTCTTTGATAGAAAATATCTACCAAGACCTCCTAAGAGCAGAGCTGTTGCTTGAGTATCAATGTCTCTGATTTCTTTATTAATTCTGGCTTCGTCTAGCAGGTTTTTAATTACCGTGGTTATATATTGTTCATGATAATCAACCATTTGTTTGGATGAATTTAAGTTGTTAAGAGGCTGGGTGAATCTTTCAAGCCTCGGTCCAACTGCTTGGTTGGCAACAGCTAAAAAACTTTCTAATTTTCTAATTGGAGATGACTGAGCATTCATTGCATCCATAGCAATCTTACCGTGCTTTTTGAGAACTCTATCAACGGTTGTGACTATTAATTCTTCTTTACTTGGTGCAATTTCATACAAAGTTCTTAAAGAAATTTTTAATTGCTTTGCAAGATCAGACATTGTTGAAAAGGACTTTCCTTGATCAAGCATGCTTTCAAGCTCATCCATCAACTCAAGATGCCTCTTTCCAAGTTGCAGTGATTTTTTTGAAAGGGCTGCTTGAGATTTCATACTACTTTTCAAGCACCAGAAGAGTAGCGCCATTATTGACTTGATCTCCAAGTCGAACCATTACCTTTGCAATCTTTCCAGCTTCAGTTGCTTTAATTGAATGCTCCATTTTCATTGCTTCAATAATTACTAAAGTATCACCAGCTTTTACTTTACTGCCTTTCTTAACCTTCACATCTATAACTTTCCCAGGCATTGGAGCTACCAAGCCTCCCTCAGGGACGTCATTACCTGGTTCTATAAACCTAGGTAGCACAGATGCATTAATGTCTCCAAACGGCATATTTATTAAGATCTCACTGCCTGCCTCAGTCACGTGAGCATAAAATCTGTGAGAATCTATTTCTATATCAATGCCAGAACTGTCGCAATGGTGAATTTCGCAAGTGGAGCCCATAACCTCATATAAATTATCTTTATTTAATCTATACTTTACTTCGATCTCATTTTGCATAAAAAGCAACTTAACTCTTTGAAGCGGCATTCTGCCATTGGTCCAGTTTGCAGGCATAAAACCTGTAACAAGGTCAGAGACTCTATTTTGTTGCGCTAGCCATAAAGCAACTGCTGTTGATGCTTGATGAAGTTCATTTGCAGCAAGATTCTTTTTAGTTTCCAAAACTTCACGTTCAATAAAATCTGTAGTTGTATCTCCATCTAAAAAACTTTCATTTCTTAAACAAGAAATTAAAAATTGACGATTTGTTACCACACCTCCCATGTGAGCCTTTTCAAGTCCCCGTGCCAGTTTATTGGCAGCATCAATTCTATTGGGTGCCCAAGAAATAACTTTAGATAGCATGGGATCAAAATCTGTGCCAATGACGCTGCCTTCTTCTACACCTGAATCCCATCTTACTTCTGAAGCTAGACTGGTATCATATGCATGCAAGGTTCCTATTTCAGGTAGAAAGTTATTTCCAGGATCTTCGGCATACAATCTTGCTTCAATTGCATGTCCATGCCAATCAATATCATCTTGAGCAAATTCAAGCTCATCTCCTCTGGCTATCTTGAGTTGCTCAGCAACCAAATCTATTCCTGTAACTTCTTCAGTAACTGGATGCTCAACTTGCAGCCTAGTGTTAACTTCTAAAAACCAAAATTCATCTGTCTTATCATCAAATAAAAATTCAACAGTTCCTGCAGAGCAGTATTTAATTTTTTTAGCTAATTTAACCGCTGCCTGACCCATCTCCTCTCTTAAAAATGGATCAATTCTTGGAGAGGGCGACTCCTCAATAATTTTTTGGTGCCGTCTCTGTATAGAGCATTCACGCTCACCTAAATGAACCACATTGCCGTGTTCATCGCCCAGGATTTGTATCTCAATATGCCGTGATTTTTCTACATATCTTTCTATAAAAATTCTGTCATCACCAAAACCTGAAAGAGCTTCTCTTTTTGCGCTTACAATTGAATCTTTTAATTCACTTTCTTGTTTAACAATCCGCATTCCTTTGCCACCGCCTCCAGCGGCAGCTTTGATCAAGATCGGGTACCCAATACTTTTTACATCTTTAGTATTTGAGGTCATTGGCAAAGTGGGAACACCAGATTTTTCTGCCAGTTTTTTAGCTTTTAATTTATCTCCCATGACCTTAATTACATGAGGGGATGGGCCAATCCAAATTAATTTATTACTTTTAACTTTTCTAGCAAAGGCAGCATTTTCAGATAAAAATCCATATCCTGGATGGATTGCTTCTGCTCCAGATTGTTTAGCAGCATCAATGATGGCAGAACCATCCATGTAGCTAGAAGATAACTTGATGGCTTCATCAGCCATCTTTACAAATGGAGCATCCTTATCAGCATCAACAAATACNGCTATACATTTAATACCCATAAATTGAGCGGTTTGCATGATTCGACAGGCAATCTCTCCACGATTAGCAACAAGAATTGAATTAAATCTCATAATCTAAATACCCCGTATTCTTTAGCGCCGTCAATTGCAGAGTTAGAAACTATAGATAGGCAAAATCCAATGACGCTTCTAGTATCTCTTGGATCAATGATGCCATCATCTGTAACCATGCTGCTTGCAACAAGCCCCTCTGACATCTGGTCTGACATTTGCTCAACTGTCTCTACGATTTGAGCATCAAGCTTTTCATCAAATTTTTCACCTTTTCTTGCAGCCTGACCTCTTCGAACAATGGACATTACTCCAGCAATTTGCTTCGAACCCATAACAGCAATTTTTGCTGTTGGCCAAAGGAAGGTGAATCTGTTGTTATATGCTCTCCCTGACATAGCGTATGTACCTGCGCCAAATGATGCTCCAATAATAATTGTGATATGCGGAACGTTAGAGTTAGACACTGCATTAATAAGTTGAGATCCTTTTTTAATAATTGCCTGTCTCTCAAAATCTTTTCCAACCAAGAACCCTGTGACATTTTGAAGAAAAATTAATGGTATGTTTCTTTTATTACATAGTTGGATAAAGGTTGCAGCTTTTTCAGCACTTTCTGGGTAGATGGGACCATTATTTCCTAATATGCCTACTGGATATCCATGAAGCATTGACCATCCGCAAATCATAGTTTTGCCATAGAGCGGCTTGAACTCTTCAAATCTTGACCCATCAACAATTCGACCAATCACTTCCCTAATATCAAGCGGGCTTTTGAGTTCTTCATCAACAAGACCCAATAATTCTTCTTCAGATAGACTTGGGCTATCAGCATCATAAAGCGGAGAGGGACCTTCTTTGACCCAATGCAAATGTGAGACTACATTCCTGCATAATCTTAAGGCATCCATTTCATCCTCAGCCAGATAATCTGATAGACCTGAAACTTCTGAATGCATTTTTGCACCACCTAAGGTTTCATCATCTGACACTTCACCCGTCGCCATTTTGACTAGAGGAGGTCCTGCAAGAAATACTTTGGCTTGATCTTTAATAAAGATATTGTAATCGGACATACCTGGTTGATAAGCGCCACCGGCAGTTGATGAACCAAAAACAATTGATATAACTGGTATACGCATTTTAGAAAGTTCTGTTAGATCGTAAAAATATCTTCCTGTCGCCGCGAAATGAGTGTGCCCTATAGTTGGAGCAATGGGTGGTTGATCACCCTTTTTGCCGGTACCCATTCGAAGATCACCACCGGCGGATTCCACAAAATTAATATAAGGAAGACGGTTATCTCGAGCGATTTCCATTGCTCTGTTCCATTTTTCTCCAACATAAACCGTCATGGCACCAGCTAAAACTGAAGGATCATTAGCAAAGATTACACACTCAGTCCCAGCAACAACTCCAATTCCAGCCAAACATCCACCACCCACAGTAAAGTCTGTTCCATAAGCAGCAAATGGAGCAATCTCGAGGAAGGGTGTATCAGGATCTAGTAAATTAAAGACCCTTTCCCTTACAGGCATTTTGCCTCGCTTTGCTAATCGTTCGTGGTGATAGGCTCCACCCCCTAATTCAGCTTTGTCTAAAAGCTCATCAAGAAAATTTATTTTTTTTAACATCACATTTTTGTTATGAATAAATTCATCAGAATTGATATCAATGTTTGTTTTAATTTCGGGAGCTATGTTTTTTCTGAGCATTTCTATTTAATAAAATTGAGTGGTAATATAATATACAAATAATTACCACTTTTGAAATTAATTTAAAAAAATGTAACTTTTCTTTATTAGGAAAAAATTATGAGTATCAAAATTTATAGCTGTAATGATTCAAGAGGACTCAGACCAATGTGGACTGCAGAGGAGATGGGAGTATGTTACGAATCTGAGATGATGCCATTTCCGCCGAGGTTTTTACATAAGGAATACATGGATGTAAATATTCTCGGCACCATTCCATACTTAATTGATGGCGAAGTAGAAATGACAGAATCAGTTGCCATGTGTCAATATTTAGTTGAAAAATATGGTCCTACTGACTTGAGAGTTAATAGTGATGAGGCTGATTTTCATCATTATTTAAATTGGCTTGCTCATTCAGATGCTACTTTAACTTTTCCTCAAACTGTTGTCTTAAGGTATACCTTTCAAGAGGTAGGTGTTGCTGATAAGGCCGCAGAAGGTTACAGAAGATGGTTTGTTGCTAGATTAAAGCTATTGGAGCAATCTTTAGAATCAAGAGAATACTTATGCTCAGATAGATTTACCATTGCAGATATATGCGTTAGTTACGCAATTTATTTAGCTAAAACTCTCCAAATAGAGGAAGCATTTAAACCCAATATCAAGCGTTGGACCGATATGCTTTTTGAAAGAGATGGATTTAAGAGAGCTGTATCTCAAAGATATTCTGCTCCCGATTAATTAATCACCTACAAAATTAGACAGTCTTTCATATGCTTCTATGAAGTCTTCTTTAAACTCTTGCACCACATCGCTTGCTGAGATTGTTTGATTCATCAATCCCACGCCTTGACCAACCCAGTAAGTCGAAAGTTCTTTTGCGCCTTCATGCCCACTTTCAGCTAGTTTTGTTACTTTTGCTAAAGCTGGCTCAGCCACCATGGGTTGAAGAGGCAACGGCAGTGGTTCAGGTGCATCTTTTGCTTCCCATGCATTAGTCCATGCAGAAACAAGTTGTCTAGAGTGTTTGCCTGTTCTGCTTCTTGATCGAATCGTTTGACTGGAATTAGCTAACAATTCCGCCTGCCGCAAGAATTGGAACATCTCCATAAGGTTGAATTGCTTCATGAACTTCAGGTATTAATACCATCGTTGGAACACTGCCACAGTGACCTCCTGCTTCCGTGCCTGAGACAACGAGGATATCTACCCCAGCCTTAACTTGATTAATAGCATGTTGGGCAGTGCCAAGCAGGGCAGCAACTTTCACGCCATTATCTTTTCCCATTTGTAGCATCCAGTCTGGTGGAACGCCTAAAGCATTTGCTATGAGTTTAATGGGGTGAGAAAACGCAACATCTAAAAGTGCCTTAGCTCCGTCAGCTTTAGTATTTTCTGCCATATAGGTTGCCGAAGGTTTAATTGTTCTTAATTCAGAGGCTTCAATACCATGCTTTTCAAGGAGGTCTGCTCGAAAATCAGCATATTCTTGAGGAATCATGGNTACTAGCTTTTCAGAATCAAATTTTTGATCTTTACCGGCCATCTTATTTGGGATCAATACATCAACGCCATAAGGCAGACCATCAATATGATCGTCAATCCACTTAAGCTCCTCTTCTAGTTGAGCTGGCGTCATTCCTACTGCCCCTAAAACACCACAACCACCTGCCTTTGAAACTGCAACAACAACATCTCTGCAATGGGTGAATGCCACTAAAGGAAATTCAATATCAAGAAGTTCGCAAATTTTTGAGTTCATGTTTTTTCTCTAGGTAATAATTTCAATATTATATTAGCACTCAGGATACACAAAATGAAATACATCGAGCATAATCAATTCTTGAATTCAAAAACTTTTTAAATATGTCAAAA
>JGI26060J43896_10000765_pt1 | contig 11857 bp, 9 predicted proteins | sample MarorgKNORR_S2LV_6_FD_43896 | JGI IMG/M metagenome (IMG submission 43896) | reverse complement strand
CCAAATTCTTTTCCTCGCCTAATATAGGACATGATTCGACCGCTGCGAATTAGGGACTTGCTGGGCACACATCCCGTATTCAAACAATCGCCACCCATCTTGTGTTTCTCTACTAACAAAACTTTTGCTTTCGCTCCNGCAGCAATTAATGAGGCAACTAGNCCTGCGGATCCTGCTCCTATTACTATAATGTTCTTATCGAATGATTTTGGACGAACAAAGTTTTTCAGTAGTTTTTTCTGCTTAATATTATTCGTAATAAATTTAGCAATAAAAGGAACCGTTGCTAAAAAAGCAAATGAGAGAATCACTGGCAAACTCACTAAGCCGGCCAATGAGGTGATTTGCGCAAGCTCAGATCCGGCATTAACGTAAGCAATAGTATACAAAAGCATACCGACCTGACTTACCAAATAGTAATCTCTCATTCTAATGGGCGTTAAACCCATTAGTAAATTAACAATAAAAAATGGAATGATTGGTACAAGCCGAATGCTAAACAAATAGAAATTCCCGTCTTTTTCTATACCACGATTAATAGGCTCAAGATAGCCGCTAAATTTGCGCTGTACCCAATCGCGCAATAGCCAGCGAGACGCCAGAAACGCAAAAGTTGCGCCGATTGAACTGGCAAAAGAAACCAAGAAAGTCCCCCATAGAACTCCAAATATACCACCCCCTGCTAAAGTCATTATTAATGCGCCGGGAATCGATAACGCAGCAACCAATACGTAAATTGAAAAATAGAGGAATGCTGTTAAGGCAAAATTTTCATTTTTAAAACTCTGAATATCTGCAAGCTGATATTGTGCATATTCAAGAGTAAGGTACTGCCCGAGGTCAAAAATGAAATAGCTACCTATTATGGCGGCAATCAGACTAAGGAGTAGGAGTTTGGATTTCTTCACTTAATGAGAGTTCCTTCGTGTCACTTTGTATTGAATTTCTCTTTACGCTCAAATATGGAAGCAGATTAATAGCTAGCGCTTATTCTTGCCATCAATTTACGATATGCTATAAGTCTTCTGCGAAAGCCTGACTAAACTGTATTTAGCAGGATCGTCGAATATAAACGCTAATAGTAAATAAGTTAAGAGATTCCAAACGTGTCAAATTTTGATTTTAACCGCAAATTTCCTGTTACCCGGATGCGCCGGATGCGACGCGACGACTTTAGCCGACGATTAATGCGCGAAACTCGATTGTCCACAGATGATCTGATATTCCCAGTTTTTATTGTTGAAGGAGAGAAGCAGCGGCAGCCTATCGAGTCCATGCCTGGCATATTCAGACTCAGCATCGATGAGCTATTGAAAGAAGCACAGGAACTCATTGATCTGAACATTCCTGCGATTGCTCTCTTTCCGGCATTAGATGATTCAATAAAAACTATTGATGGCCGCGAAGCTTTTAATGATAATGGCTTAGTTCAAAGGGCAGTTAAAGCATTAAAAGTAACCCAACCGGCACTAGGTGTCATTACAGATGTCGCTCTTGATCCTTATACTACTCATGGCCAAGACGGCATCATTGATGACGCAGGTTACGTGCTGAATGAGGAAACCGTCAAAGTTCTAGCCAAACAAGCACTTTCTCATGCCCAAGCTGGTGCTGACATCGTTGCTCCTTCGGACATGATGGACGGACGAATTGGCGCTATTCGCCTAATATTAGAAGAACACGAACAAACCCATACTCGAATACTGGCCTATTCGGCAAAGTATGCGTCCAGTTATTATGGCCCTTTCCGAGATGCAGTAGGCTCCAGCGGCAATCTAGGTGGCGCCAACAAATATAGCTACCAAATGGATATAGCCAATAGTGATGAAGCACTGCAGGAAGTGGCTCTGGACCTAGCTGAAGGTGCAGACATGGTAATGGTTAAGCCAGGATTACCGTATTTAGATATCGTACAGCGGGTAAAAAATGAGTTCCAAGTGCCTACTTTTGTTTATCAAGTAAGTGGCGAATACGCCATGCATATGGCTGCAGCTGAAAAGGGCTGGCTGGATGAGGACGCTGTGGCGCTGGAGTCACTCGTTGCAATCAAGCGTGCGGGTGCTGATGCAATTTTGACCTACTTTGCCAAAAAGGCAGCTGCATTGCTGAAACCTTAGGTATTAATTTTTAGGATCTTTGGCTGCAAAATGGATTGCTACTTGAATCCTCAGTTTTTGGCCTTATCATATGCCTAAGCAAGGTGGTAATTGGGAACATCAACCTAACGAAGACAACCCATTTAGCCCAAACACTCTCCAACTACATAGGAAAAGACTAATGAGCGAAAATATCGTTCACACTTCTGATAGCAGTTTTGATCAAGATGTATTGCAAGCAGAAGGCCCGGTGCTCGTAGACTTTTGGGCAGAGTGGTGCGGCCCATGCAAAATGATTGCCCCGATTCTTGAGGAGCTTGCCGACGAATACGACGGCAAGCTCAAAATTTGCAAAATGGATGTAGACTCGAATACTGACACCGCTCCAAAATATGGTATTCGAGGCATACCAACATTAATATTGTTCAATAAGGGTGAGGTTGCGGGCACTAAAGTCGGGGCTCTCTCAAAATCTCAACTATCCGCTTTCATTGACAGCGCTATTTAAATTGAGTTTAATGTGCATCTCGCTTATCTGCGAGATGAGGCAGGATGCGGAATTTCCAGTCTCAAAGCCCTAAAAACGCTGATTCTATAACACTTACCCGTATCTTTATTTAACTATGTCACTTCGGGCAAGTGCAGAACATGTTTAATTTGTTTGTTTTGTGGAGAAATGAACGCGTAGTTTTTTGTGGACACACATGTAGAGTAAGTCTATATTTAGGAAAACTAATTAGAAAAATCACTGAAAATTAGCGAAACGACTTGCTAGAAATAAGATAAGAACTAAAATAAAAAAAACAAAGATACGACTTTCCACAGAAATCTTACCTGCTCTCTATTTAACTATACTATCGAATTGACGATTAATAGATCTTAATAATCAGTTCTAGAGCTAACTAGCCTTTAAATTTTTCAATAATCAATTCCTTGTAAAATTACCTATTTAAATATTTATAAAACTTTGACCAAAGCTCATTGGTGGCTTCGTCCAATCACTCACAATACAACAAATCTCGACACCCTATCCTCATAAGAAGACCTCATAAATGAATCTAACCGAATTAAAACAACAGCCGATCGCCAATCTGGTTGCTACGGCACACGAAATGGGACTGGAAAATGTTTCTCGAACTCGCAAACAAGACATCATATTTGTCATCCTAAAAAAACACGCCAAGAATGGTGAAGATATATACGGAGATGGTGTTCTAGAAATATTGCAAGATGGTTTTGGGTTCTTACGCTCAGCAGATTCGTCGTACTTGGCGGGACCTGATGATATTTATGTATCGCCAAGTCAAATTAGACGATTCAATCTTCGAACTGGCGATACGGTTGCAGGAAAGATAAGGCCACCAAAAGATGGCGAAAGATATTTCGCATTGCTAAAAATCGCTGAGGTTAATTTTAATAAACCTGATAACTCTAAACACAAAATTCTTTTCGAAAACCTTACTCCTCTCTTTCCCAACGAACGTTTACCCTTACAAGTTGGAAACGGCAGCACTGAAGATCTTAGTTCTCGCGTTATAGATTTAACTGCGCCTATCGGAAAAGGACAGCGGGGCCTAATAGTTTCTCCACCTAAAGCTGGTAAGACTCTTATTCTACAAAATATGGCACAGTCAATTGTTAAGAATAATCCAGAATGTAGATTAATCGTTTTACTGATCGACGAACGACCAGAAGAAGTGACAGAGATGCAACGCTCAGTGCGTGGCGAAGTTGTTGCCAGCACATTTGATGAACCACCTTCTCGTCATGTCCAAGTTGCTGAGATGGTTATTGAAAAAGCCAAGAGACTTGTTGAACACAAAGAAGATGTAATAATTCTTCTTGATTCTATTACTCGATTGGCAAGAGCCTATAACACGATAATCCCTTCTTCAGGCAAGGTACTTACCGGTGGTGTCGATGCTCATGCTCTTGAACGCCCAAAAAGATTTTTTGGTGCAGCAAGAAATTTGGAAGAAGGTGGTAGCCTAACAATAATTGCCACAGCGCTAGTTGATACAGGTTCGAAAATGGATGAAGTGATCTACGAGGAATTCAAAGGCACTGGTAATATGGAATTGCATCTTGATCGGAAAATTGCTGAGAAACGTGTTTACCCAGCAATCAATGTGCGGCGATCAGGAACTCGTCGCGAAGATTTGTTGACAACAGAAGAAGAATTGCAACGCATGTGGATACTACGAAAATTATTGAGCTCAATGGAAGATGTTGCAGCGACTGAATTTATTTTGGATAAACTGAAAGCTGTTAAGACAAATGAAGAGTTTTTTAATTCAATGAAACGCAGTTANAAATTCAATTNAAATTATTTCCTCATTAAACTCTCCGACTAAGCAAAAAAACATCGATGTCATTTAGAGACTTGCGAGATTTCATTAAACTTCTGGAAGATGAAGGCGAGTTAATTCGTATTCACTCAGAAATTGATCCCTATTTAGAAGTAACTGAAATTAGTGATCGCACTCTTCGTCAAGGCGGTCCCGCGCTGCTATTTGAAAACTTAAAAGGTTCAAATATCCCACTGCTGGCTAACCTGTTTGGTAATACCCGACGCATCGCGCTGGCAATGGGGCAGGAAGATATAAACGGTCTTAGGGATGTGGGCAAACTGTTGGCTTTTCTTAAAGAACCAACTCCTCCCTCGGGCTGGAAAGATTTGTGGCAAAGTCTACCTAGCTACAAAAGTGTTCTTAATATTGCTCCTAATGTAAAAAAGTCAGCCCCCTGTCAGGAAATCGTGCTTGATGGCAACGATGTCGATTTAACTCAGTTACCGATACAGACTTGCTGGCCTGGAGATGTGGCCCCATTGGTCACCTGGCCCTTGGTAATTACCAAAGGCCCTGAGAAAGAACGGCAAAACCTTGGGATCTACAGGATGCAGTTACTGGGCCCGAATAAACTAATTATGCGCTGGTTATCTCATCGCGGCGGTGCTTTGGACTTTCAAGAATGGCAGGAAGCGCATCCAGGAGAGGCTTTCCCCGTCTCCATCGCCATTGGAGCGGATCCGGCAACAATATTGGCTACAGTAACGCCAATACCTGACACACTTTCAGAATATGCATTCGCAGGTTTACTCCGCGGATCAAAAACTGATGTAGTTAAATCGATTAGCAATGATTTACAGGTTCCAGCTAGTGCTGAATTCGTACTTGAAGGGGTAATCGAAGCTGGAGACTTTGCCAACGAAGGCCCTTACGGTGACCACACAGGCTATTACAACGAAGTTGAGAGATTTCCTGTAGTCACTGTGCACCGCATTACTCATCGAAAAGACCCGATTTACCACAGCACCTACACCGGCCGGCCACCAGATGAGCCTGCCATGTTAGGCGCGGCTTTGAATGAAGTATTCGTACCTTTGTTGCAAAAACAATTTCCAGAAATAACAGACTTTTACCTTCCTCCTGAAGGATGCTCTTACCGGCTCGCAATAGTCAGCATGAAGAAACAGTATCCAGGTCACGCCAAACGAGTGATGATGGGAGTCTGGTCTTTCTTGCGTCAATTTATGTATACAAAGTTTGTGATCGTGGTTGATGACGATATTGATATCAGAAAATGGGAAGATGTGATCTGGGCTATCACTACACGCATGGACCCAATTAGAGATACTGTTCTAATTGACAATACACCAATTGATTATCTGGACTTTGCGTCCCCTATCTCTGGACTTGGCTCAAAAATGGGCATGGATGCAACTAATAAAAGGGAAGGTGAAACTCAAAGGACCTGGGGCGCAACTATTAGCATGTCCGACGAAGTAAAGTCTCGTGTTGACGAGTTGTGGTCAGAGTTGGGCATCGATAAAAACTAGCATACTGCGACTATTGAGTTACCTTGGGTAATTTTGGAAGTGGTAATTCAGGCAAGTTATTACCTAGTAAATCTCCATAATTTCTCAGATATATTTCACTCGCTGCATCTTCTCCCAAATGACTCAGTAATCGACTAATCTCGATATAAGCTTCTGCGCTGGGGGATATTTTTATACTTGCTTGATAATACTTCTTAGCCTTTCCCCATAATTCATTGCGCATACTGATCCGGCCTAGACTAAGAAGTAATTTATCATCAGCGGGCCGAGTCTTGAGCCAAGTTTCAGCCATAAGTAATTGCTGTTGATTAACTTCAAAATCCTGTTCTCCATAAATCAATATCAAAGGGTTGCTCCAAGATTTAGTCAAAGCAACTTCAATTACTTTCGCTGCCTCTGGTTTTGCGTTGAGCTCGAATAGCAGCTTGGCGTAGTGTTTCACAACTTTTTGAGTGGCCTTGTAACTCGCTGGAGATTTCTGCCATATTTTAGTCATTTCAGTTAAAGCATTTCTTTTAAAACTTGCTTCAATCGATTTACCATCAGCTTTATCAAATATCGAATAAAGTTCTTCCATAAATATGCGCATTTCAATCAATTGTATTTCTTCAGCATCGATAACTTTATTTTTTTGTAGAGTTGGTAATAAATTAGAAAGTTTTTCCCAGTCCTGCAATTTTATATAAACATCTTTGAGCATGGTCAACAAATTCATATCATTTAATGAAGTTTTCTTAAGTTGCTCCAATACCGCCAAACATTGTTCAAGTTGATTGGATTTATATAACAGTTTTGCTTTTACAGAATTAACTGTGGAGCGCGCTAACGGAAATTCTTCCTCGGCTTTATCCAGGCAACTCATCCAAGATTCTCGATCACCCATTTCGAAAGCCGCATAGGCGGCTGCCAGATAATTAACAACAGAACCGTCAGGTTCCTTTATTCCTTTTGTAAGCAAACCGAAACTAGATGCCCAGTTTCCTCTGGCCAAGAACAAAATTCCTTCAACCGTACTACTGCGAGATTTGGCTTTCCGTTGATCATTAAGGTTTTTACCAAGCCTTACTAATTGAATAGGATTTATCCAATTAAAAACAATTAACAATAATTTAACTACAAGATAAATAACGCCAGAGACAACTAGTAATGCAAATAAGCTAGTCTCAAAGGTATAGCTGCCAAAGGCGAATAGAAGATAACCAGGGTCACCAGGAAAACCCAAATAGAGGGTGATAACCAGTGCTAGGACGATGGCGATCAAACTATAAATGAATAATTTAATCATAAGTTTTCTTACTGCTTACTCATTTTATTTGATTTACCAGATCAAGAGATTGCCCAAGATCAGGCAAATCAGGATTAATATTTATCACCGAGAGCTCGCTAATACCGGAAACAATATTCTGGCCAGACTCAGAGCCAATCATGGCGTATCGTTGCAACCAGGCAAGGCTTTCTCTAAGGCTGCGTTGGTAAAGCTCCGTATCGCGCATCAGCACTGCCAGCCGAGATTGCTCAAGGAAAAGGCGTAAATTCTGCTTAATTAGGGAATCCTGGCCGGGAGCCAACATCACTTCTGTAGTTTCTTCCCATTTCCGCCAGACAAAAACCGATCCGAGAAATTCCAGACTCTGTCCAATGAAGCCATCGGTATTCATATCAATTTCAACTGGTTGAGAATCGCTAGCACGGCGATTAGGAAAGTTCCCCCGCATTGAGCCAAGTAGGTCAAGGGTATCTGCCTGGGCCGCTAAATTACCTAATCGGATAAATATTCCTTCTCGATCGACTTGCTCAATATTTTTGAGTCGCACCAAATCGGCAGCAATAGATTGTCGGACGGGGGAGTTTCCGGAGCCGGACAACGCTGTGTCAGCTTGCTCTAACAGCACGATAGCAGATGCCGGATCTGCTTCTAATTGAAGTTTTTGATTTGCCATNCGTAATAGATAACCAGCTTCTTGCATCTTCCAACCAAATATAGGCCCACTTTCNGACGTAACCGCTTCTATCTCTACGTCTGCCAGTTGTTGGCGAAGTCGTTGGATTTCCGCACCGAGTGAATCTTGCAATTCTCGTAAAACAGAGTCATCTACACTAACTGGTTCTGGCACTGCCAGTAGATTCTCTCGTAATTGAACTAATTGACCACTTTGTGCAGAAAGAGATTGTGTTAACTGCTGATTTTCATCTGACAAGGTTGCGAGACGTGAGGTTAGAGATTGCTGTTGGTAGCCAAGAAATAAAACGCCACCAAGTAGTGGAACGAACAAGATTACAATAATTGCGACCCTACGGCGGGCATTTTTCTGTTTTCTGCTGGTTTGCGAGGCAGGTTTTACCGCAGTATTCTTCGACAGTTCTTCAAGTATCTTTGGTGTTTCAGATTCTTCTGCCACTTAATATTTACCTCGACCTCAGACAGTTCATAGTTACTACTCAAGCATGTCGGCTAACGACTCAAGCGCTGCAATGAATGATAACTCGCTCGCGCCATTAGCATTGATGACCCGCTGAAATCCGTTTTCTTTAGCTTGGTCTGCTATACGCTGCGAAGGCACCAACAATGGTAACAGACTAAATTCTGCTTTGTTATCTCCAAGCTGTTGAACTATCAGATTGAGAGATTCTCCGCTAGTAATGCTAAGAACATTGATATTCTCTTGTCTAATCAATTCCCTTAGTTCAGAAGCTCTATACTCAACCGCTGACCTCCTGTAGACCTCGAGATAGTCGACTGATGCACCACGGCCAGTCAATGTGTTGGCGAGCAATTCTCTACCACCGATTCCACGAAAAATACCAATCTTTTTACCTTTGACGTGCTTCTCATTAAGTTCATCTAGAGTCAACAAATCTTCGCTAGTCATGCCATTTTCTGAGTGTATCACTTGACAATTAAATTCAGCCGTTACTAGTTCAGCAGTTGTCGGGCCAGCAGCAATGACTGCGATGCTGACAGGAAATTGTGCCCAATAGTTATGGATCCATTTCGCACCCTGCTGAACAGCATTGGTGCTAATGAAAATTAGAACATGGTAATTATCGAGTTGTTGAATCTGATTTTTAAGAACTCGTATTTGTGTAGTTTCATTAATAGGATCAATCTTAATCAATGGAAAACTAAACGCACTTCCACCTTGCACCTCTACGGCTTCAACTAAAGCCTTTTGTTGAGCCAGAGGCCGAGTAACCAAAACTTTGTAAGCAGAAAATGGTTTTGGAGTCATTTGTTTATTCAGTAAGCTCTGCAAGAATTTCTTTGGCGCCTTGTGATAACAAATCTTCTGCCACACTTAGTCCTATTTGTTCAGCTTGACGTGGATCACCTGTTAACTCGCTACGAATAACATGAGTACCCTCTAGATTCCCGACTAGTGCACGCAAATNAATCGCACCATTGACTAATTCCGCAAAGCTTGCGATGGGCACCTGACATCCACCTTGCAATCTCGAATTTACTGCTCTCTCCGCCAACACTCTGGTCGCAGTATCTTGGTGATGCAGACAATCAATTAGTTGCATGGTATCTATGTCTTCTGTTCGGCATTCAATACCGACTGCTCCTTGTCCGCCTGCAGGCAAAGAATCGGTGTACGCAATCCTCTCGTTAATTCGCTCAGCCAACTCAAGTCGTATTAATCCTGCAGCAGCCAATATAATTGCATCATACTCTCCACCATCTAGTTTGCTTAATCTTGTTCCTACATTGCCACGAAGATCAACAATAACTAAATCTGGCCGCAAGAGCTTGAGCTGGCATTGTCGCCGAAAACTTGATGTTCCTACTTTCGAGCCTTTAGGTAATTCGTTGAGAGATGCATANTTATTGGAAACAAAAGCATCGGCTGGATCTTCACGTNCACAGATAACCATGATTCCAAGACCTGGCGGAAATTCCATGGGGACATCCTTCATTGAATGAACGGCAATATCTGCTTCTTCACTTAACAAAGCCTTCTCAAGTTCTTTCACAAAAAGACCTTTACCACCAACCTTCGCCAGCGGTGAATCAAGGATTTGATCACCGCGCGTAGTCATGGGCACCAAATCTACTTGAATGCCTGCATGCGCTTTCTCCAACTCGATTTTGACATAGTTCGCTTGCCAGAGGGCCAGAGGGCTTTTTCGTGTCGCTATTCTGATCGCTTTAATCGAGATTTCTCCTCATAGAGCTGCCTTCGCATAAGAGTTAGTTCGTCTATGTAACTTCATCTGAAGATGATTGATCACATCCTATGAAGCTTAATCACATGAAATTCAATAACTGGAGCCATTTTACGGCAAATAGCGCCCTTTGTCCGATACCCGCTGCTCCCGCAATAGTTAGAGCAGGGGCCTCCAACAGCTACTTGAGCTGATTATGGAGTTATAAAGCATTCGCCTATCCTGTTATAATCGCTGCCCAAAATGGCCATGGACTGCGCAACCGCGCTAGTCCCATGCTTAAATGGCAATGATATGAGCGACGAGAAAGATAAAAGACAAACAGCAAAGCCCTGGGGCGGGAGATTTAGTGAAACTACGGATGCATTCGTGGAGCGCTTCACCGCGTCTGTTGGTTTTGATCAAAAACTCTATCAAGAAGATATTGATGGCTCACTTGCTCATGCAAAAATGCTTAACAAAGTAGGCATCCTCACTATCGAGGAGCTGGACCAGATTGTGACTGGATTGGAAAACATTCGGCAATCAATAAGTTCTGGAAATTTTAATTGGTCTGTTGAGCTGGAAGATGTGCACATGAACATCGAGGCTGCACTTACAGATCTTATTGGAGACGTAGGCAAAAAACTACATACTGGTCGATCTAGAAACGATCAAGTAGCAACTGACATTCGACTCTACGTGCGCAGTGAAATTGATAGTGTAGCCAAACTAATTAGCAAACTGCAAAACGAATTGATAAATTTAGCTGATCAAGAAGCCGATACCATTATGCCTGGCTTCACTCATTTGCAAATTGCACAACCGGTTACTTTCGGCCATCACCTTATGGCCTGGAACGATATGTTGGAAAGAGACTACTCTCGATTACTCGATTGCCGTAAGAGGCTGAACCTATCTCCGCTCGGCGCAGCCGCACTTTCCGGTACTAGCTATCCTATTGACCGTGAATTCACAGCCAATTTGTTAGGGTTTGACGGGCCGACAGCAAACTCTCTCGATTCAGTTAGTGATAGAGATTTCGCAATTGAACTAGCTGCCTGCGCCAGTATCTTAATGACACACTTGTCCAGATTTTCTGAAGAATTAGTGTTATGGACTTCAGTACAATTTAATTTTGTTGAACTGCCTGACAGATTCTGTACTGGCTCTTCAATAATGCCACAGAAAAAAAATCCTGATGTGCCAGAATTAGTACGAGGGAAGACCGGCCGAGTCTTCGGCCATTTAATTTCTTTACTTAGTTTAATGAAGTCTCAACCGCTGGCATACAATAAAGATAATCAAGAAGACAAGGAACCGCTATTCGATCTCTTAAAAACTGTGAAAGATTGTTTATTTGCTTACAGTGAAATGGTGCCATCAATTACCAGCAATAAGTCGGTTATGCGCGCTGCTGCTAGTCAGGGCTATGCGACTGCTACTGATCTTGCTGACTATTTGGTTAACAAGGGTCTAGCGTTCCGAGATGCCCATGAAGTGGTAGGCAAATCCGTTGGTTTTGCAATCGAGCGGGCTAAGGATTTGTCTGAATTGAGTCTAGACCAACTCAAGTCTTTCTCAGAATTGATAGAAGATGATGTCTTTGAGGTACTAACTCTTGAAGGCTCTGTAAACTCACGAAATCATATTGGCGGAACTGCACCCGCCCAAATTAAACAAGCTGTAGCCGCTGCAAGAGCAAAACTTGCAATTCGCTAGACCGCTCATCATTTATGGACGAAATTGCCAGGACTAACTATCGCGAGCGGAA
>JGI26060J43896_10000764_pt1 | contig 11858 bp, 8 predicted proteins | sample MarorgKNORR_S2LV_6_FD_43896 | JGI IMG/M metagenome (IMG submission 43896) | reverse complement strand
GCAAAGGGGTACGTGTATGTCGGCAACAGCCGCAACAACCTGACCATCGAGAACATGCCGTATCACCAGGATATTCTCGACTTCTCCAACCGACTAGCTCCTCTTGTGGGTCGTGAGGTGCTCTCAGACCGCAAAGAGAGTCGCGTTGCTCTGATTGGCAAGGAGATGGTCCCGATTACCCTACCGGAGAAGGTGCGCGAACTACCCAAGGACCTCGGAATCGCCAAGCCACAGCGGTATATGTTGCCTCAGGCCTAAACCATCGGCCTACTTGAACCACATTCGGGACAACGCTGCTCCTCGCTGTCGCTGTAAATATGGAAGCATGCTGGACAAATTTCTGCCAGCGTTAATTTCGTCTTTCCTTCGACATCCAAGCGCTCGGAGTCGATTCGCTCTAAATTGAGTGAATCACGCGCGATATCAGGAAGTTCGAATCGTCCGGGCCCTCCTATCTTCGTCAGCACGTCCGGAGGCAAAGTGACTGTACCTGTATCATCTATGATGAGTTCGCGGCTACCTGATAGGTCAGCGATGTTCACATCGGTCCCGTGCTGAGCGACAAAGCGTCCATCCCTGAGTTCAAGCGAGCGTTCGCAAAAGGCGGCGACCTCTCTGTTGTGGGTGACTAGGAAGAAGGCGACGTCCTCCTCCTTGTGCAGGTTTTCGAATATCTCCAACACCTCCCTGCTAGTTATTGGGTCGAGAGCTCCAGTAGGCTCGTCAGCCAGAATCAACTTGGGATTCGTAATGAGAGCACGGGCTATCGCAACCCTTTGTTGCTCACCTCCTGAGAGCTCCTCAGGCATGCCTCGGGATCTATCTCCCATTCCAAGGCGGTCTAGGAGTGCCTGCGCCTTGGCCCTTGCAGTGACTGGTAAGACGCCTTGGTGTCGAAGAGGCTGGGCCACGTTATCTAGGGCGTTCATATGTGGTAGAAGGTTAGAGTCTTGGAAGATAAAAGAGACCGTTTTCTGTCGCAAATTCACGAGTTCTGTCCCAGTCAGTCTGGTCATTCTACTACCTGCCAACTCTACTCCGCCGGCTGAAGGCTTCATCAGACCCCCTAGGCACTTGAGTAGGGTGGATTTGCCTGATCCAGAGGGACCGATTACTGCCACGGCCTCTCCCTCATAGACGGTGACGTGGAGACCGCGGAGGGCNACTACATTTCCGTCTTCGGCCTTCGAATCGTAGACATGGTAGAGTCCGTCTGCCTTCAGAATCTCAACTCTTTCTTCCATTTTCTCACTCTCCCTTCAGTACCACGGCCAAATCGGCTTGCAGGGCTCTTCTAGTTGTGTATAGCAACGCTATCATGACAGCGATTAGAACTGAAACATTGACCAGAGCCAAATCTAGCCAGGGCCATACCAATTCTCTTGCTATCGGGGCGCTTTGACCCAAGAATATCTGGAAGATATAGCCGAATATTCCGAAGAAGCCGTTGAAGGCCTCTGCAATAGCGAGTCCAAGTATCACTCCAAGAGCCATGCTAACGGTGAGTATTGAGAGAATCTCGAACAGAACTAGTCGCATGACTTGATTGGGGCTGGCTCCAATGGCCTGCAGGATGGCCAACTCCCTCTTTCGCTGAGTCAGGACTAGGGATAGGAAGACGAAGGCGGAAGCGACGGATGCTAGCGAAGCCACAATGAATTGCAGACTCAGAAGGCCCGGTGTACCGAAGATTAGTCCTCCATTTCGTTCGTTTTCCCGATGAGCAGTGGACCAGTCAGAAGCCGCACTCACACCGTTTCCATTGACTACCTCGGCGCTGAGTGCTCTTAGGGCATCTGCACAGTCCTCGTTAGTCTGATCGCACAACTCGAAGAACCACCTGTTGGAGGCGTAGGAATCTGCAACGGTATCTCCGACGAGTGCCCTGTATGTTGACTCGCTAACCACTATGGCCTGATCTGCTTCAGAGGATGGAAGTCCGGGAACCCATTGATGACCCCCAATGTAAGAGATGTCTGCCTCGGTGACAGTGGATGTTACGACGAGACCGTCGGGACCGAAGCTGTAACTGTATTCTGTATACTCAATCGTGATTGCTAGTCCGGGATTAACCTCAGTCTCAGACGGGTTCAACCCGCCGGAATCGCCAGATGAGAGATCTAGCTGGGACCTAGCTTGGCTCCCGGCTGAGAATCCGCCGTTCTTCCAAGCATTCACTGCATTGTCTATGTCATCTTGAGGTACTGTCTGCGTGTCCCATATCAGCGTGTCTTCGTGCCCCTCGAAAAGCACCCAGGTACGTATCAGTGAACCTTCTCCCTTCTTATTTGTGAAAATGTCACCCACCGAAGTCATGGCGTCAATGTCGGTTATGTCGCTATCACCGACTCCCTGAATAGCCAACATAACCTCAGCTCTGGCCTGTTCCTCTGTGACTGGAGAGTCGAATTGGACCTGCATGTCAGCACCAGTCTGAGCAGAAGTAGTCCGCTGATCTACGATAGTTCCAGTATAGCCCTGAACGGCGGCTAAAGTGACGATTGACAGGGTGAGTAGCATAATCACAGCTAAGCGGTTTACTGATTCAGAAGAGCCGGATCCTCGGAGTCCTCTCCTGATGTCAGAGACCGCTGGAGACCATGACAGGAGCATGGTCAGAATATTTGGCCCGGCAGCACCAATTCTACCCAGTACTAGGGCGCCACCGATCCACAAGAAGAATGGGCCGAGCAGTAGGAGTAATGCGTTTAGTATGAAGTTGGATATGATACCATCAGAACCGAAAGAACCCCACCCTCCATTGGACTGAATCCAACTTTCTAGATATGCCAGCAGACCGATTCCGAATACAATCATATGAAGCCATGTCCTTGGCTCCCGCTTCTCTGAAACTTTTCTCACACCCTCATCAATCTCTATTCTGAGGAAGTCCCTAGTTCTCGATTTACCAAATAACAGTGAGACCCCAACGGTTAGTAAAACGATGAACAGGGTCTGCCAGAAGTTCAGAGTTGGATTGATATCAATTCCTCCAGACCTGAATGACATGAAGCCCACTGCGTCGAGTACTAGGGGCACAGACAGCAAGGCCAATGTGTACCCGGCAAACCAAGCAAACAGACTGGTTACAGCCAATTCGAGCATTATCATCCCGGTGAGTGTTCCCTCGGTTCCTCCAATGACACGGTGNATGGAGACTTCTCTCTTACGCTGCTCAAGCGATAGGACAAGTCCATAGATTAGAACGGAGAAGGATAGTATCACTATCGGTATCATCAGTATGTAGTCGAATACCTGGATGATTCCTAGGAAAATGTTGAGGAAGGTGATGGTTCCGGATATTAGGTCGTTGTATTCAACAAGGATTCCCGCGCTGGTGTAGTTGCCTGCTTCGACTTCCTCTTTGAGTACATCAAGCCACTTGGTGGCATCTGCAGTAGATGTGGTGGGTAGTTGGTTCCTATCAACTGCCAGTCCAAGGTACCCGTGATCATTGTCCATCAGGATAAGTTTCTGCTCATCACTCAGAACCGCGTCGGAAACTATCACCGGATTGAACAGCAGAGTTGGGTTTCCAGCACCTCCTTCTTGATACACAGCTGCAACTGTAAGATTGTAGACGGTCATATTCACTCTGCAGTACTTATATCCCGACTCAGTGTTGAAATCCTCCTCTCCTTGGCAGTCCTCGAAATCCTCATTGATGTTCTGATACCCAAGGTAGCCAGTGACATAGGTGAAAGTAAGAGATGAAATTGTATCGTTGACTCCAACTCCAGCATTGCTAGCTACCTTTGAAGGCAGCACAATTGATCTGTTTGCAGCAGCGTCTTCAGCGCTGGTAGGCCAACTACCGTAGATAATTCGCGAATCCTGACCTCTCGTAGAATGCCTTTCTCCCAGTTCTCCGTCCCAAATGCCATCACCATAGAATCGGAGTGTCCTGTCATCATTTATCGGTGGCCCCGACTCGTATGCCTCTGGATAGTCCCAACTGACATTTGCCCAATCACCCGTCGGCCCCATGGCTGCGATTACATTGAGTGGCTGAGCGATGAAGAAGTCCTCATCGAAGAAACCGTCTACCCTAACTCCTTGGCGTCCATAGACTAAGCCGCAATCCGAGAATTCCTCCATCTCTACGAACTCATCGCACATTGATTCCCAGAGCAAGGAGTCGTTAGTGCGTCCATCGACGTCATTTCCTGGATCGTTTGCGAAGTCTAGCTTAGCATCAAAAATCTCCTCCTGTAGGGAGTACTGCAGGAATGCTTGTGACAGGCCGACTCCGTAAGCGAGAACCGTTGAGATAACCAAGGATGCTAGAAAGACGCCAGCGAAGACGGCCAGTACTCGCTCCCTGCTTCTCCAAGAGCTTTTTGCGGCCATCACCAGATTGTCTGGTAGAGATATCAATCGATTCTTCATTCACCGACCCCCGAATATTCTCCCCACGCTGATCGGATGTCGGATGCTGCCGTAACACCGTCCCGGAGCAACAGCATCCTATCGGCCATCGATGCCAACGTGGGGTCGTGAGTAACCATCAGGACTGATATTCCGTCCTCTTCGCAAAGTTGCTTGAACAGGTCGATAATCTCCTGGCCACTCTTCACATCGAGATTTCCTGTGGGCTCATCTGCGAGCAGAAGTGGCCGGGAACCTGCGATTGCCCTAGCAATAGCGACTCTCTGTCTCTGGCCACCAGACAGCTGGTCCGGGATGAATTCCATACGATCNGCTAGGCCGACCCTCTCGAGAGCATCTCTAGCCTGCTTCTCCGCTTGTGCNGAGGGGACTCCAGAAAGCTCCAATGCAAAAACGACGTTGTCCAATGCGTTTAGTCTGTCAATTAGGTGAAAATCTTGGAATATCCAGCCAACTCCTNTCCTNCGGACATCCACCACACGNCTGGGGCTTTTCGTGCCGTAGTTGAACTGATCCAGTGAGATTGAGCCAGAGTCGGCACCCAATAGTCCTCCAATAATGTTGAGCAGTGTAGATTTTCCACACCCAGAGGGGCCCATGAGAGCCACCAGTTCCCCGGGCTCGATTTCGAGATTGATTCCCTTTAGAACCTCTAGTCTACGTCTTCCAGAGCCGAAGCCTTTGTGCAAGTCTGCGACACGAAGCACAGCCCTACGGGCTGAAAATAGCATATAAGCAGTTGTTGTCAACCACCTTGGGTTGCATCATAGTAAGCTTCAGCCATGGCTTGTCCTTGCGCCTCGGCACTCAGAGCATCCCTTACATGATCAACTAGAGAATCATCTGAATTTCTAGGAACTCCACCTGCTCGCTTCCAAGCCGCGTGCACGCTCACAACCTTGTCTACCCATGCCATGACATCGGTCGCCGGCAGAAGGCATCGCCCCGGAATCACCTCGTTATGCGCAGGGAGATTGGCTGCGATGACAGGGCATCCGGCGGCCATCGCTTCTGCAGGTGGGTAGCCAAAGCCCTCTGAAATGCTCGGGAACAGTAAGGCCTCGGCATGCTGGAAGGCGGCCACAAGTTGCTCGTCATCCAACTCGACTTCGCTTCCGATGTGAAGCATGTGGATGTCACTGGCTACCTCTTCGGGAAGACTGGTCATTACCTCTCGAACGAAGCCGAGACGCTTGCGAGGCTCGTCGCTGCCGACGGTAATCAGTAGGCACTTCGTGTCATCGTCGTGCTCGGCAATGAGTTCGCGGGAGCGTGGATTGCCCTCCGGATCCCAGTAGTCAAGGTCGATCTGGTGTCGAACGAGCGCGGTTGGCTTACCCGGGAACATTCGCTCCACATCCCTCCTAGTCATCTCCGAGACGCAGATTAGCAGGTCTGCCCTCGCCAGTCCCTGCTTCAATCGCTTGAGATCGCGACGGCGGAACACACCGGGCCTTTGGTCACCAACGGGGACTCTGACGTCGCCGGCTTTGATCTGGCGTGGTTCAAGGTGAAACATATCGTGAACGGTCACCACTACGGGTATGGCACAGGCCTCGGGGACAAGGTGGGCTTGCTCTTGATCGGTTATGTGCAGGAGGTCGGCTTCCGAGCTCGCCACGGAGGATGAGATGAAAGCAGGGTGCTTGCGCCACCTAGTAAGAAGGCGATTTGGTGCGAAACTCAGAATCTGGTGCTCAAGAGTGGTCACCTTAGACCATCCCGGGACCATTGCGTGCTGGAGCAGTGACTCGACGGCATGGTGAGCGCGGCCCAGACCGGTACTCGACGGGAGGGCGGCACCCCTAGCTAGCACAACTCGCTTGACCATGCGCCCACCAAGGCGTATCGGACTTAAACGAGGGCGGGTGATGGGTCGGATATGACGAGTAATGGGGAACACAGTCCCTCTGCCGGCGGCCTAGTGGTCGCAAAGGGCAGTTTCGCTGCAATGGGAGGTGCCGAGCGTGACTTGATGCGTAACCTCCCTGCGTTTGCTCGGAGGTTTTCGGTTAGCGTGGCAACGCTCCATCCTGTGCCAGAGCTAGAATCGCTCTGCTCAGGGCTCGGAGTGCCTCTGATATCCCCCGATGAGGCATGGGAAATGCCGACCGACGCACTCTCGACCGTGCTCGACTCAGGAAATGACGCGGCCGCAAAGGCATGGCAAAGATGCTCCGACCTTGCTGAGACGTTAGCCGCTTCGGATGCCGTCCACTTGGTCAGTGGAGACGGTAGCCTTGCTCTGCTCGAACACGTGCCCGATTCAGTGGCAGTTCACCTCCACCTGCTCGAGCCGCATCGCGGCCTGCATGAGGATGTTCTCCACAGAGAAATCGATGGCTCGCCCAAACGCAGCCTAGGTCTGACAACCGCCCTGCTATCACGGGCGAGACGGCGTGACATTGAGGCCATCCGCGGTCTGACAGACAGACCATGCTCAGCAATTAGCGGCAACTCCAGTTACACCGCCGCTCGCATTGGCGAGGTTTACGGTGTCAAGGCAGGAGTGCTGCTACCTAGCGTCGTATCGGATGAGTTTCCTGCCGAGGCGGGGTCAGACGAGCCGACTGGGTCACAAGACATCGCTGCACCATACTCTGTGAGCGTGGGCCGGGCCAGCTGGGTGAAGGGCACATGGGAGACGGTCTCGATGCTGGCCGGCAGCGGAGTCTCACTTGTTCATGTCGGAGGCGGCGCTGCAGAAGACCTCGTGCGTCTCACCCAACACGCTGAATCGTGCGGAGTTGGACTATGGATTGCCCCGCGCCTCAGTTCTCCTGAGATGGCATCGCTGATTCGGAGCGCTAGGGCTGTTGTAAGTATGGCTCATGGCGAGCCCTTCGGACTCACGCCGGTCGAAGCTTTCTCCGTCGGTACGCCGGCCCTCTTTGTTGACGAGGGCGGCTTCCGCGGCACCGTGATCGACGGCGTGAACGGCCGCCTCCTGAAGCGGGGCGACCAAGCGGCCTGGCACTCCGCTCTCGAACAGGCCGCGGATGCACAGACCCGTGCCCGCTGGGCCGAGGCAGGCCGCTCTAGGATAGCGGAACTTGATCTCAGCCCAGAAGCCCATTGCAATCGCCTAGCCGCGATTCTAGACTCCCTTTGAGTGCATGATTCTACGAATCATGTTGTGGAATCCTTGAAATGAGGCACATAAGACGGTATTTCATGGACGACAGTCGCAAAGAAACAACCGGAGACCGCTCAGCTCAGATTGCCCTGACCATGGGACTTCTGCTTTTCGCATCGGTCATTCTCGGCTCGGGAGCTCTCGGAGACGACCGCGATGCTAACGCCGCCGATGATAATGACGACCGAGGTGACGAACCCAGTGATCGAATTGGAGACGACAGAGATGGGGCTGTTTTGGACGAAGAAATGTTGAGACTTGAGATAGCCTGCGATGATGGCGACGACGAAGCCTGCGAAGGACTGAGAGACATATTCGAGAACAGGATGATGGAAGGTCGCAGTGACATGCGAGAGATGGATGAGCGTCACGGTAACGACGATCGCGATATGCGAGAAGAGAGTCAGATGCGAGTGCCCCCTGAGATCCTTCGGGAAATGGCTCAAATGTGGTGCCATAATCATGTCTTCAATACCTTCTGGGAGAACACTCACGCCGTCGAGTTGGATGACGGTTCAGGCTTCGAGATGATCACTTACGATGATGATGGTCATGAGGAGAGCACGGTAATCAGCCACGATGCAATGTGGCAAATCACATCCGGGCTCGAGCCACTCGTCGGATCCTGCGCTGGCATGATGATGGAGCTGATGGGAGTAGGAATGCCACCCCCTGACCATGAAAATGAGTGGGACGAGGACGAATGGTGTGAGGAACACCCGAATGCCGAGTGTAGCCAGTGGGATGACCCAGACGAGTCCGATGAGTGGGATGACGAAGATGATTCGGATGAGTCCGATGAAAACGAGCCCCGAGACTAATCGGGCGAGATACGCTCGGTCTCAGGGCCGAGCCTGAACACCACGACCAGAGCTGCTATGCCCACGAGCAGTAGTACCGCTGAAAGGATTGGATTGAGGACCGTGGCCGAGTCGGAGGGCAGCCAAACCGGCATGATATCGAATATCGATTCACCGCGGACCAACTTGCCACCAATCGACGATGCCATGGTGGTCATCAACATCGCCATGGCCGCTGTGGCGCCCTGAAGCACGCTAAGCGAGCGATGCTGCCAGACCCCAGGACCTAGGCGTACCCTACCTATGACAAACGAGGCCCAGAACCCAAAGGCCAGACCGGTGTACACGAATTTGTTGTAGAGTAGGGCGTTATTGACGACGTTGTCGGCTGCGAAGGAACCGCTCAGTGCTGCGATGGGCATGAACACAAGACCTAGCAAGGCTCCGGCGATGGAGGCCTTGTCCATCGTAACCATAACTCGCTCAGATGACAATCTTCCGCCGGCAATATTCGGGAAGATTGCGGCTATTGCGCATCCCACCGCGCAAAGTGTGGCCAACACCATCGATCCCACGACCACCTCTGCCATCGCGGCGTGGAACGTCGCTGCGCCGAACATTACTCACCACCTTCCGGTGGATTGTTCGGGTCTGCCACCCACTCCTCTTCAACTGGGTCCCACAACCATCCAGGATTCTCCTCGGACGGGACCAGCCTCGACCAGTAGTCGTCCGCAAGCTCTAGTCCCGGAGGCTCGGGCGGCGTCTCGACTGCTTCGACCTCTTCGGTGTGATCAAGTTCGGGGCGCCCCTCCCAAGGAGAGAGTCTAGCCTGCAGTGAGAGCAGGAATGCCATGACGAGTAGTCCGAAAGCGAGGGCTTGCATTCTCGCACCCCATATCTCACCATCGAAAGCGGCCGGCTCAGTGGCCACGGTCAACCACGGCTGAACTATCGAGAAGTCCCCGTTGGACGTGGTGACCTGATACTGAATCCTAGTGTCACCAATGGTTGCCGGGAGCATTGCATGCCACTCGTCACCCTCGCCTGTGACCTCAGCGTCGTGTGGCACCCATTCTCCTTCTAACATCCATTGAACCGACACTGATGTTGTATTCCGCGTCCTAACCACAGTCGGTGAGTCATCGCCGGTCACTCTGGTTTCGGGGGTCCAGTCGAAAGCGAATCCGGGCAGATTTTCTGGCACGGGCTGGACATCCACTACGTATCCGCGAGTGAGTGCCGAATAGGCCCAATTATTGCTATTAGGGTTGGAGCCATGGTGAATCTCTGTGAGGATGGTCTGGATGCCGGACTGTTCGGGGGCCAGCATCACCCAAGTCAAGGTCACAGAGCCGCTGGGTGGAACAACGACCTCGACATAGTTGCGAGTGCCTCCGTTGGGGTCCTGCAAGATATTCCAACCGTGGTCCTCGGGATGGTCGTCGTTGCCGCTGGCCGAACTCAGCAGGAACACTCCAAGCAGGCGGTTGCCTGACAAGCTCATCCCACTGGCCGTTACATGTACCGCCGTTGCAGTGCCCGAAAATGTGAGAGGGTCGACTGATATTGTCACGATTCCGTCGGACGGACTGCTGAGTGCCGGATCACCGTGGCACGAGCCTCCGCAGGTNTAGTCGCGGTTGGCATCGCCCTCACCGCCGGGGTTTGCCACGCTGGCGCTGGTGGCGAACAGCAGTGCGATGACGATTAGCACAGTGGTCCGGGAGCGCATCACGTTGACCTCCTGCGGCTCTCCGCCATTGTGATTCCAATGGCCGCTGCACCCAGAATCAACAACAACGCGGCAATCGGCAAAGCGAGAAATTTGGGTGAACCGGTAGGATCAGTATTGACTGATTCAGCGGCGGTTGTGGCATCGACGCTGACCATGTTCGCGCCTGAAACCCAAACCACCTCATGTCCGTCAACCATCGTCGTCACAGCATAGTAGAGTACTGTTGCAGCGGGAACTGTTCCGCTCCACGAGGTGTCGCTGGTAACTCCAACGGGAACCATATCGAGCGGTACAGGGTCCCCCCATGCTGGCTCAGTGTCGAGCGCTGTCAGCCCAACCACAGTTGTGATTGGGCTAGTGGAACTGTAGACTCGGTACTCCGAGGAAGCTCCGCTCCACGTGAGTATGACGGTCGAGCCATCGAGGGAAGCTGAGAGTTCTGAAACCGAGTTGACCGAGCCTAGGATCACTTCGTTCTCCAGTGTGTCAGAATCGCCTAGATCATCTATCACAGTTAGTGCGACCGTGTGCACTCCTCCGGGGAGAAGCACGTCAATTACTGGCCCGGACAAACTGACACCGTTGACAGTCCAGAACCAAGTCACTACCTCTCCATCCGAATCTGTGGATGCAGTTCCATCGAAGCTCATCATAGCTCCCGGAACCAGCGGTTCTGGCGATGTCGACCACGAAGCGGAGGGAGGGAGGTTAGCGATTGCTATCTCTTTGGAGAATGATGAGGTTAGACCCCATGGATCGCTTGCGATGACCGTAACGCTCCAAGTCTGACTGGGCTCAAGTCTTGACGAGGGGACCACTGACTGGCTGTCGAGGTCAGGCACATGGAAGCCATTCCTAGACCACTGGTAGTCGAACAGAACCATCTCCTCGTCGGGGTCCTCAGAAGTAGCCTGCACCACTAGGTCATGAACAGAGTCGGGTACCCCTAGTTCGGACGATCCGAAGTCTCCTCCCAACATTATCTCGGGCACGCTAGGAGGGGCGTTCTGTATTGTGCGGGCATTCGTCTTCATCGACGACCCAAGGCCCTCTCCATCGCCGGGGATGACCTGCACCGACCAGTGCTGGTCCCGAATGGTCTCAGAGGCAGGGACCGTTACCATGTCATCGTAGTCATTGACCCACTCACCGTTGACCCACCAGCGGATTTCGCTATTCGACTCTGCGTCACCGTCAATATCGCTCTGCTCCCATGATACTGTCAGGTTCATTGTGGTGATCAGGTCTCCCTCGGGGAGCATCGAAATTGAAGTTACTACAGGCGGCGTGTTTTGTATAATGGCCGTGCTAGTAGTCACCCATTCGGACCATATCAGTCCGTCGGAGACCCTGACCTCAGCCAACCAAGATTCGCCTTTCGAAGTAGCTTCGGGTGGAACCCAGTTCAAGTCGTTGTAAGCAGATATCTGGATCCCGTCCCTGAGCCATCTAATCTCAGTCGCTTCCTTGGGATCCCCATCGGGGTCGCTGTACCCCACGATGACCTGCAGGGCATCGGTGGTCACGGCGTTGCTCGAGGGTGTGATGTATGCTGTAACCGAAGGTTGCAGGTTCGAAGAGCCGATGACTAGCACAGATGTCCAGACGGTGTCACCGTAATCGGTCCCGTCATGAGGCTTCACCGAGGCCTGCCACTCGTCCCCTGATCTCGTCCACAGGCTCGATACGGAGGCTGAGCCATCCAGTTCCGGTATCATCCCACCATCGAGGTACCACTGGATGACAGTGTTCTGCTGGGTGTTACCATCGAGGTCGAAGTACTCGTAGTCGAGAC
>JGI26060J43896_10000762_pt1 | contig 11869 bp, 12 predicted proteins | sample MarorgKNORR_S2LV_6_FD_43896 | JGI IMG/M metagenome (IMG submission 43896) | reverse complement strand
TGTGCAGGGCAAACAGGGCGAAATAGAAACCTCTTGGGGGGCCTACCCCAACCCTGAGGGACTGGCTTACGGAGGCGACGGACTGCCGGCCCAGCCTCTCTACTTGGTTAAATTCGCCCAGACCGACCTCTGGACCAACTACGAAGGCTCAGCAAAAGACGCCCTGTTACTAGACATCTACGAAAACTGGCTAGAGTCGATTTAAATCAAACAAACCCATCTAAACAAAATAACTAAGCTGATTCAGGAGAGCATCCCATGGCTGACAACGGACACTCCCACGGCGACAACGCAGAATATTACTCACTACGGGCCGAGGCTATCCAAGCACTGCTGATTGAGAAGGGCGTCTGCACCATGGACGATATTATGACCATGGCCGACAAGATTGACTCTCGCTCCCCCGCCGACGGCGCTAAGGTGCTAGCCCACGCCTGGGTTGACCCGGGATACAAAGCCAGGCTCTTGGCCGACGCCGAGTCTGCCCTCCTAGAACTAGGCTATGACTTGCCCGAGACGGCTCCCAAGCTAACGGTTTTGGAGAACACGGACGACGTTCACAACATGGCCGTTTGCACGCTATGCTCCTGCTACCCCAGGGCCATCATTGGCCGGCCACCCGCCTGGTACAAAGGCCTGGCCTACCGCTCTAGAGTCGTCGTTGACCCACGGGGTGTGCTGCAGGAGTTTGGCACGGAGCTTGATGAGGACGTGCAAGTCCGAGTGATCGACAGCAGCGCTGACTACCGCTATTTGGTCCTGCCTAAGCGCCCCGTCGGGACTGATGGAATGAGCGAAGAAAACCTAGCCAAGTTGATCACCCAAGAAAGCATGATTGGGGTTGGTTTGGCTCTGACGCCGGACCAAGTTAGCGCCAACTAGCAATAATCGACGTAAACCAAAAAGTCATTCCAGATGCTATCTGGAATGACTTTTGTTTTTGCTGTGGTGACGCTGTAAGCCGTATTAGTCGGGTCTATCCAGCATCTGTTGGGGAATCTGTCCCAGCAGAATTTCAATGCCAGGCTTGGCCGCGTCGTTCCCAAGTCCGATATGTAACGGCGTAATAGATATGCAGTTGCTCTTTATGGCCGCAATGTCGCTGTCCGGATGGGGTGTCTCGGTACTCGGTTTGTTCCTGGAGATCCAGTACCGCTTCTCTGGCCCAACGTTCTCAGCACGAACGTTTTCCCCCCAGGACCGGCCACCCAAACTGGTAACTCGCACCCCGGCCACCTGGTTCATCTCGATCTTCGGGATATTAACGTTCAAAAACAGGGTGTCGCCGGTGTAGTCCACAAATTTCTCGGCCAGCGGCTTGAGGACCTTCTCGGCAATGTCGTACTTGGTGTTGGTCACCGCCGCCACGGAGATGGCAATCGTGTTTATACCGCGCACGAAGCTCTGTATTGCACCGCCCACAGTCCCCGAGACCATCACGTCATAGCCAACGTTGGAGCCGGCGTTCACTCCGGACACGACCAAGTCTACATTTTGAACCAGGCTCTCTAAAGCCAGGATGCAGCTATCGCCGGGCGTGCCTTCCACCGAAAACGCACTCACCGGGTATAAGCCATCGCCCTCACCCTGAAATTCTTGTCCGACTGTCCATTCGCCTGCTTTGACCGGCGCATGGAGGGTTAAACACGCCCCCACACCGCTCTGTTGACGGTCGGGCGCAACCACAACTACCTCGCCAACCTGCCGCAGTGCCCGGGCGGCTGCCCAAATGCCTGGAGCATTGATTCCGTCATCGTTTATAACCAGTATTTTCATACGTCTTTTATGCCTAGACCGTGTATTTATCAATAAAAATGACCAGTGATTATTTTATCAGGTGCTTTTTTTAAACACAAAAGGACACATCAGGTTACGTCACAATATCAATCATTCTGGGTAAAAGGCCAATCTCGTCAATTGCGTGGAGATCTACCTCTAGTAATGAGAATCTTCGTCAGCCTGCGGCACTCCTCAGAGTGACAGGCGTTGGCGAAATCACGCTAGTAAAAAAGGGCACCCCGCATAAGTGGGGCGCCCTTTGTGAATGCTACCTTGTCAGTTGCTTAGTTGTGGTGAGCAAAGCCTGTGGCGTGGTAGATCGCATGCTTCAGCTCGATGGCCGCCATGGCTTGGCGGTATTCAGCCGAGGCGAAAACATCTCCAAAGACGTCAGAACCCAAATCGTTATGGATCAGGTTTGTCGCCGCAGCGATGTTCTCTTCGTTCAACTCTTTCCCGACCAGAGCTTGTTCGACAGAAGGCCCGCGTGTGGGAATTGGTGTGAACCCACCTACCGCTACTCTCGCGGCAGTGCAGATGTTGTTCTCCACGGTCACCACGATTCCAGCGCCCACCACGGCAAAGGACGTGGCCGGATGGGCCATCTTGGCGTACTCGGCATGCTGGTTGGCTGCCAAGACCGGCATCTCGATGGTTGTGAGAATCTCATTCTCTCCCAAGGCCGTCTCAAACGGACCAAGAAAGAAATCGTCGGCAGACACGGTTCGGGAACCGCCGCGCATGATGCCGCCAGTGCCCTGGATGGTGAACTTGGCGTCCATTACCTTCAGCACCGTGGGCAGGTCTGATGCAGGGTCCGNGTGGGAGATGTTNCCGCCGATGGTCCCTCGGTTCCTCACCTGAGGATCACCGATGCCGTACGCCGTTTCCCAGAGGATACCGGCATTGTCTTTTACGTCATGTGAGTCGGCGATCTCTGCGTGGGTGGTGAGAGCGCCGATACGCATGATGCCGTTCGCGACGGATATCCCGCGCATTTCCTCGATTCCGCCAATGTCGATCAGCATCGGAATGCTGGTCAGGCGCAATTTCATCATCGGCAAGAGACTGTGGCCGCCAGCAATGATCTTGGCGCCGGGGTTGCTAGTTAGAAGCTGGATGGCTTCTGAGACGGAACTGGCTTTCTGGTAATCAAATTTTGTTGCAAACATCGTTTAGCTCCCCTGTTGCTGGCGAATTGCCCGCCAGACTTTTTCCGGGGTTAATGGCATTTCCAGGCTGGTGATGCCCAGTGGTCGCAGAGCGTCGATCACGGCGTTGTACACGGTAACCGTGGAAGCGATCGCCCCAGTCTCACCGATACCCTTTACGCCCAACGGGTTATGGGGCGACGGCGTTTCCGTGCTAAGCACTTCCATGTTTGGCAGTAGATGTGCCCGTGGCAGCGCGTAGTCGGCCATAGAGCCAGTTATCAACTGGCCATTGTCGTCGTAGACCGCGCCCTCCCACAGAGCCTGCCCAATACCTTGTACAACGCCGCCGTGAACCTGCCCTTCAACAATCATCGGGTTTATTTGAGGACCGCAGTCGTCGCCGGCGATATACCGCCGAATTACGATATGTCCGTTGTCGGCATCTACATCTACCACTGCCAAGTGGGTGCCGAAAGGGTAAACGAAGTTTGGCGGGTCATAGAAAGCCGAAGCCTCAAGACCGGGCTCCATTCCTTCCGGCAGGTTCCAGGCCACGTTGGCCATGGTTGCCATTTCCTGGATTGACTTGGTCTGGTCTGGAGATCCCTTTACGGTGAAATGGCCGTCGGCGTATTCAACGTCGGCCTCCGCAGCTTCCAGCAGGTGGGCTGCCAAGAGTCGGGCCTTTTCTTTGATCTTGCGGGCCGCGAGGACCATAGCCCCCGCGCCGACTGCTGTAGTCCGGCTGCCGTACGTTCCCCAGCCCATGGGGGTGTTGCTGGTGTCACCGTGTACGATGGAAACATCGTCCACGTCAACGCCTAATTCGTCAGATATTATCTGGGCAAAGGTTGTTTCCTCTCCCTGGCCGTGGGGGGAGATTCCGGAGTAGACATTGACCTTGCCGGTGGGATGGAACCGCACAATCGCGCTCTCCCACAGACCACCACCGAAACCAACCGCACCAGCGACCTGGGAAGGGCCAAGGCCGCAGATTTCGGCATAGCAAGTAACACCAATGCCCATGTAATGGCCGCTCTCCTGCAACCTGGACTGCTCTTGGCGCAGGGCCTGGTAATCGGCCTGACCTAGAACCATGTTCAACAGCGGTTCGTAGTCGCCACTGTCGTAGGTGATACCGCTGGCAACGTCGTGTCCGTCTTCAAATTTGGGTATCAGGTTCTTCCGGCGCAGTTCAACGGGGTCAATAGCCAGCTCGACTGCCAGCAGGTCAACCAGTCGTTCCACCAAGAAGGTGGCTTCCGGACGACCCGCACCGCGGTAGGCATCCACCGGAGTAGTGTTGCTGAACACGCCGTAGATGTCGGCTTTGGTGGCTCCAATGTCGTAGGCGCCAGAGTAAATCAGCCCATGCAAAATGGTCGGCACACCGGGTCCGGCAGTGGAAAGGTAAGCCCCCATACCAGCGTAGATCTTGGTCCGGATGGCCGTGATCTTACCTTCTCGCGTCGCTGCCATCTCCACGTACTCAACATGGTCGCGGCCGTGAATGGTGGACAAGAACCCCTCGGAACGGGTGGCGGTCCACTTGACCGGGAGGCCCAACTGCATGGAGCAGAAGGACGCGATCATCTCATCGGCGTACATGGGAATCTTGCTGCCAAACCCACCACCGACTTCAGTGGCTATAACCCGTATCTTATGCTCGCCAATACCAGTGACCAATGAAGCCAAAAAGCGGCAGATATGAGGATTTTGGCTGGTGCTCCAGAGAGTCAATTCCCCCGTGGCTTTTGTCCAGCTAGCCACTGCAGAGCGAGGTTCCATAGCGTTGGGAATCAACCGTTGTTGGATGATTTTGTCTTTAACAATCACATCGGCAGCTGCAAATGCGGCATCAGTGTCTCCGCCTTCGGCCACCCAGTGAAAGGCCTGGTTATTGGGTGCATCTTCGTGCAACTGGGGCGCGCCCGGCTGCATCGCTGCTTCAGGGTTAGTTACCGCCGGCAACGGTAAATAATCAACGTTAATCAATTCCAGGGCATCTTCTGCCTGGTATCGGTCCTCAGCCACCACCACGGCCACGGCGTCACCCTGATAGCGGGCCACATCTTTAGCAATGGATGGGTGGGCGACGGCCACCAAATCTGCTCCCGGCGGAACCCAGGCGCAGGGAATGGGATTCAACACGCCGTCCGTATCAGCTCCGGTATATATCGCCACCACTCCTGGCGCAGCGGCCGCTGCGGCGGTATCTACACTATTAATCTTGGCGTGGGCGTGGGGACTGCGGAGGATGGCTGCATAGAGCATCCCCGGAAGTTGAACGTCGTCTGTGTAGGTTGCGCCGCCAGTGATTAACCTTGGGTCTTCACGGCGACGTATACCCGATCCAAATATTCTTGTCGTCATGGTTAGCTCCTCATTACTTCGGCGGCTGCCTGGACCGACTTAACGATGTTCTGGTAGCCGGTACAGCGACAGATGTTGCCCTTTAGTCCATCACGGATTTCATCGTCAGATGGATTAGCATTTTTCTTGAGCAATTCCATCGTGGTGATGATCATTCCGGAGGTGCAGTAGCCGCATTGCAGGCCATGATTGTTCCAGAACGCCTCTTGCACCGGGTCTAATTCACCGTTATTAGAGACGCCTTCGATAGTCGTAATCTCACTTCCATTGGCTTGGACCGCCAGGCAGGTGCAGGATTTAACCGTCTTGCCGTTCATGCTCACCACACATGCGCCACATTGGCTAGTGTCACAGCCAATCTTGGTGCCCGTCAGCCCCAGATCGTCTCTGATGAAATGAACTAGCAGTAAGCGTGGGTCTACATCTTTTTCATGGACTTTTCCGTTTACGGTTAGCTGAATATTCAAGATTGCTCCCTTGCGTGATGAATAAACGGTATATAAATGCCTTGGCCAGGCGTGGATTAGGCTCAGGCGGCAGAAGTGCCCAGAGTATATACTTGGCCAGATACAGCGTCAACGGTCTGTAGCCAGGCATGGATTCACGGCTGTAGTTGCGCAAATATTAGGCTGGCACTATCATTTTATCTGCGTCTGATTCACGAAGCCTAAACCCCTCGTTTTTAGGCTTTGATTTAAACCAAGCTCCAAACGGCCAATATTAAGGATGACAATGTTCCCTCAGAGTGTTTTTCCCGATAGCGCTGAAGTCGACTCGCAAGGCGAGCTGATTCTAGGCGGCTGCAAGGCTAGCGACTTGGCCGCAGAGTACGGCACCCCGGTGTACGTGCTAGACGAAGACACCCTGCGGGCTCGCTGCCGCAGCTTTATTGATGAGTTCCGCAAGATTTACCCCGCCACCAGCGTCTCTTACGCCTGCAAGGCCTACATCAATCCCATCTTAGCCAAACTATTTCTGGAAGAGGGCATGGGCTTTGACGTTGTATCCGGGGGCGAGTTAGCCACCACGGTCAACGCGGGAATCCCTATGGACGAGGTCTATTTTCACGGCAACAATAAAACCCCTCAGGAGCTTGAAGAGGCGTTGGAACACTCCATTGGATGGGTGGTTGTGGACAGCTTCCACGAGATTGAACTGCTGGACCGATTGGCCGGAGAGGCTGGAAAGACCCAGAACATTCTCATCAGAGTATCTCCGGGCGTTGACCCTCACACTCATGAGTACACCACCACCGGCATATTGGACTCTAAGTTTGGCTTTTCGATTCAGACAGGCCACGCCGCCGAAGCCATCCGTTTGGGCTTGGCCGCCAAGAACCTGAATCTGCGCGGCCTGCATTTCCATCTGGGCTCCCCAATCTTTGAGTTAGAGCCGTACCGCGTGGCCGTTGACCTGGTGCTCAGATTTGCCGCCCAATTCCGCGAAGAAGGACTCGAGCTGCAGCGTTTCAGCCCTGGTGGCGGGTTCGCCATCAGCTACAAGCGTGAGGATGAGCCACCCGCAATATCCGACTACGCCGAAGCTATTATCTCCACTATGACAGAAACCTGCCAAGACCTAGGCATGGAACTGCCGTCTCTAGTGATTGAACCTGGCCGGGCAATCATTGGACCCGCCGGTGTTGCTCTCTACCGCGTTGGGGCGATTAAAGACGTGCCAGGTGTTAGGAAATTCGTCAGTGTTGACGGCGGCATGGGCGACAACATTAGGCCCGCGCTCTATCAAGCAGAATACGAAGTCCTTGCCGCCAACAAGGCCAATCAGGAGTTGGTGGAAAAAGTAACTATCGCCGGAAAGTACTGCGAGTCTGGTGACCTTCTGGCCACGGACGTGATGCTACCCAAACTGGATGCTGGTGACCTGCTGGCAATACCTGCCGCCGGCGCCTACTGTCCCTCCATGGCCAGCACTTACAACATGAACCCAAAGCCGCCAATGGTCCTGGTCAAAGACGGCAAAAGCCGGCTGATTCGCCGCAGAGAGACCTACCAAGATTTACTACACCTCGACCTGGTATAAAACTGACTCATGGTGTCCTTGCGTTGTATTAATTGGTAGAATTCAGGCTGAACACAATATCCTTCAGTTTATAATCAAGTGGAAAGCAGGTTTTTATGTGGACCATCTTTGGTCAAGATCATCTGCTCAAACGGCTTGAGCCAAGCCTCAAGGAACGGCGTCAGTCCCACGCCTACCTGCTAAGCGGCCCATCTCATGTGGGCAAAATGGCACTTGCCACTAATCTGTGCCAGGCCGTAAATTGTTTAGGCGGATTCGGTGAGCCCTGCGGTTCTTGCACACAGTGCACCAGAATAGCCCAGGGGCATCATTCCGACATCCGAGTTCTGGCTCCCGGCCAAGGTGAAGAAGGCCGGTCTGCCAAAACTATGATCGGCATCAACGAAATAAAAGAAGCACTGCGCCGCGTGCACTTAAACCCTTACGAGGGTTCCACAAGCGTTGTGATTATAGATGGCGCTGAATCCATGAGCGACGATGGCGCCAATGCTCTGTTAAAAACCCTGGAAGAACCGCCCCCGCAGGTCATGTTCCTGCTACTCACAGCCAATGAAGACGCAGTATTGCCCACGGTCCGATCACGCTGCCAGACTATGATTTTGGTGCCGTTGCCCAAAGACAAAATGGTAGAACGGCTGGTCACCGATCACCAAGCAACGCCAGAGTTGGCGGAACAATTGTTCCGCCTCTCACGAGGTTGTCTTGGTTGGGCCATTGGCGCGTTGGAAAATTCGCAGGTACTGGAACAACGACAAGCAGACCTAGAGAAGATCAGAGAAACCCTGGATGCGGGACTGGAAACCCGTTTCACCTACGCCAACGAAGTTGCCTCCCTATTTGGCACCGACCGAGATGCAGCTAAGGACTTATTAGCCCTTTGGCTCCGTTGGTGGCGGGACCTTCTCTTAATCAAAGAGGGCGCGGAAGAATTTCTCCATAATTCGGACCACGCGGACTCCTTAAGGAGCCAAGCGTCAGGCTTGAGCACGGCTGAAATCGTGCAGTTTATCAACCGCCTGATGCAAACGTTGTCGAATCTAGATAGTAACGTTAGCCCACGCCTGGCGATGGAAGTTTTAATGCTGAATCTACCAATTGAAGCAGGCCAAGTATGACCCAAGTTGTGGGCGTACGCTAGAGAAAATCAGACCCGGTGAGCTACGCCACTGCAGAAGATTTCACCCTACCAATGAAAAGCTACTTGGTTATGCAAATGGAAAAATCCCAGGAATTAGCCTGGGTTTGCCGAGATAGCGAACAATTGGTGGCCTGCCTCCCCGATTCATACCTTGGAATGCGCGTCGTGCGCAGGACCACGGCCGGCGACCTTGGCCGCTTGCAACCGAACCGTGAATCTGAAGAAGTGACCTTCAAGATTGCCCGTAAAAAAGCCAGGGAATTAAACATTCCCATGAAGATCGTAGACGCACATTACACCTTTGACCGCTCTCGCATGGTGGTGACATTTGGCGCAGAGGGTCGGATCGACTTTCGGCCGCCAAGCTGACTGGTGGAATCGGCCATTGCGGAAACGAACTATGTTGCGTGAAATGGATAGACAAATTTGAATCCATATCTGTTCGCATGGCCAAAGAACAGTCGCTGCCCATCAGTGCCAAGGGGCTTGCCGGCGCCTGTGGTCAACTGCGATGCTGCCTGCGGTTTGAGTACGAGCAATACCGCCAGGTCGACAAGTTGCTGCCTAAGATTGGGGAATTGGTGGGGACGCCTTCAGGAGCAGCCACAGTAATCGTGGGACACCGGATAAAAGAAACAGTATCGGTCCGCTACGACGATGACCGGGTGTTGGAACTACCCCTGGCAGACATTGTCGGGAACCAACCTTCACACAACTAAAACGCTACTCGTTGGTCCCGTCTCTGATCGACCAAGGGATATAGAGCTTCCATTCTTCCAAGATCACCCTATTCTGAAGAATCAGATAGGGGTTGGGGTCTGGAGCTCTCGGCGTTGTGCCCAACCTCATTTTAGCCTCAGCCGGAGTGCGCCCTGCTTTGTGCAGGTTGCAGCCGTTGCAGGCCGCCACCACATTCTCCCAGGTATGCGCGCCGTGCTGACGCCGGGGAATAACGTGATCCAGCGTTAGATCCCGGGGTTTCTTACCGCAGTACTGACAGGTGTACTTATCACGCAGGAAAACTTCCTTCTTGGACAGTTTCCTGGGTAGAAAGGGCCGCTTAACCATGTAGTCCAAACGAATGATTGAAGGGGCGTCGATCTCTCGATCCACGGTGTGGAGGTAGCCGGGGTGGTTCTCAAGTAATTCAGCCTTTCCCTTGGTAACCAGGACAATCGCGCGGCGAACCGTGCAAATGTTTACGGGGACGTAATTAAGGTTCAACACCAGTACTGGCGCTCGGATTAATACGTCAACGTCCACCGACTCCGCAACTCCATATTCTGAAGTGCCGCGGACTGCGCCATTTATCGAGGATCGTTTTATTTCCGCCTGTTTTACCATGTCGGCCGGCTACTGATCCTCCCGCGTCTAGACTAAGAACCCTCCTGGAAGCATCCAGAAGAGCGATAGGGGGAAGTTGCCACCCGGATGTCACCGGGGCCACCATACATGCGCACAAGGCGCGCTACAAACCCAACCTGATTAAAGGCTATAGAGGAGCCTGCTGGCCAACATAGTAGCACATAGGGTTGGCCGGGTTATTTGAATTTAAAAGTCCCGGCAGAGGTTATCTGTCAGCGGCCCGGCCGTTACTGTGTCAGGTTTTCCAATTCATCGTCCCAGTCACCCGGAAGAATTCCGACGCCTCTGACTACCACGTCAAATTGGTCGGCCAAAAGTGTACCTAATTTAGACTCGTCAATGTCTACTTCCAAGTCTTGGACCGGGTATTTTTGCACTGCGGTAAGAACCCCAGAGAGCAGCAGGAAGCCGATTAACACGCCCACGGCCATTCCGGCCATGCTGTTAACCAAGCCAAAGAGCGGAATGATGCCAAGTATGGACCGGGCCATAAAGTTCAGGATCCCACCAATGATGAACAGCACCCCGAAGACCAGGACGAAACCGGCCACGGTTTGGGCGTTTTCGTTATCGGTGACAACGGAGAACATGCCACCAACCGAATCGCCGATGCGACTGGAGAGTGCCAGACCGATTACCAGGGAAACAAGCGGTACAAGAACCCCCATCAGACCCTTGGAATAACCCCAAAGGGCTGTGACTCCCCAAACGACAAGGATGGCGATATCAATCCAGTTCATAACCCTTCACATTACACGAGAGATAATTGCTAAACCGAGTGTAGCACGAGGTGAATCTGGTCCGCCAAAGAGATTAAGGGTCAGATGCGACCGCGTTTCGGAGTCCGATCAACGCCACCAATGCCAGCAATCCTGACATGTATGAGCCGATAACGTCGCTAGGCCAATGGACGCCCATGTAAACCCGGGACATACCCATGCCAGCTATAACCAGAATAAGTGCAGCTTGGATTATGCGCCTAGCCAGAATCGGTTTTACCCACAACCCAACGAGATAAATCAGTACACCGCCTAGAATTATGGCTAACAGTGAATGGCCGCTGGGAAAACTCGAGCTAGACTGAACCGGTTCAAAAATCTGGAGGTCGGGCCGGGGCCGGTCAACAATCAATTTTAGTTCGTTGCCAGCGCCGATGATCATCAAGCTTACAAAGAGCATGGAAACATCCGCATAACGGCGTAGCAATAACAAACTTACCATCAGCACACCAGCAGATGGCATGAACACCCAGAATAGTCCGAAGCTGTCAAACCATTTTGCGGTTTCATCCAACCAACCAGACCGAAACGATTGGATACCCACCAAAATCCATTCGTCTCCAGGGAAAGTTGGATAGGCCCAAGCCAGGATATACAGGGCTAGAGTGGCCATTACCCCAAACGCCAATAGGCCCGGTTTTCCCGTAACGTTACGGAAATAAGCGTTTGTAACGATCACTGCCATTAATAATCACTGGTAAATTTTGCCGGTACCAATACCGACATTGATACTTACGCTTTAGTTTATCGTCCAGACTCTAATCTAACCCCGGTAGTCGGATAACTGCAAGGTAACTTCTTCAAACACGCGGTGTATAATGCCGGTACGTAGCTACTACGCACAAAATCATTGTTTTAGAACCGGGTATCAACACCGGCAGAGGGAGCAATTGGCCCACGGAGTGAGTGTAATCGCAATCGATGGCCCAGTCGCCGCCGGCAAGACGGCCGTGGGGCGAAAATTGGCTCAGTCTTTGGGCTTTGCGTATCTGGATACCGGTATCATGTACCGCGCCATCACCTGGCTGGCCCTGAAAAATGACGTACCCGTCGAAGATGAAGCAGCCCTGGGCGATCTAGCTCGCACCAGCCCAATTGAATTGGTGGGGACCAATAGCGACCACGTTTCAGTTGCCGGGCATACCCTGGGCTCAGAACTGAGGGAATCTCCAGTAGACCGAAATGTCTCCGTTGTTTCCAAAGCTACCGCAGTGCGAACCGAAATGGTCTCCCAACAGCGG
>JGI26060J43896_10000761_pt1 | contig 11875 bp, 9 predicted proteins | sample MarorgKNORR_S2LV_6_FD_43896 | JGI IMG/M metagenome (IMG submission 43896) | reverse complement strand
TTCATCCTCACCCCAGAAATAATTATCNGATGCATTGACAGATACNTTCAGCAAATGGTCGANGAACGGGTCTTCTTCTTCACTTTCAACACTACAAGATGAAGCACTTGCATTGTTAACCAATAGCGAGTTAAATTGCAACGGCAATAATAACGGTAGCATTAGGACTATGAGCATCAGCGAAAGACGCCTAAATCCTTTCAATAAACCACCTCTAACGCTTTTTGGCACGTACTGGGCGCACATATCCAGAGTCTGAACTTCTACGCTCATCCTTTGATAAAATACCAGGCTTGGGGGGTGGCTCGTGTTGATCCATTCCCAAAACTCCACCTTCACTCTCGACATTTTGTACATTGTAAGAGTCTGCTGCTTCTGCTGCTTCTTCTTCATCAAAGTCTGCTGGCGTTCTCATTACCATCCAGCCCATAATCAGAACTGCGATAATCAAGGCCAAAACAGTGGCTGACTCGCCACCGGCATCAGATAACCAAGCCTTGGTATCTGCCCACTTGAAGTCTGATAAAGTCGGTGTCTTGTCTGGACTTTCATTGATTTCAANCATNAGTGTCTCTTGAACACAAACTCCCATNCCATCGCAAACTTTCGCGGTAATCATCACTTCTCCCAATTCCTCATAANNGCTAGTCATACGAGTACCCCCATCTCCATCTGGGCTTACTTCCCAATCATTTTCTGGATTTTCATCACCATCAACATCTACTTGGTTATTCATATCCCAGAATATAGATATGGCTCTTGGAATAATCAGGTCATGGTCATAAACACTGCCATCATCGAGATTAAGGTCCCGATAAATATCGTAGTTTCTGTTTTGTTCAGAGTCACTTGCATTAATATGGAATATTGACAATTCATCGATGATTATGTCCGATGCCTCATAAATACCGTCAGTGGTTGGAGGTGCATCTACTATGATTGTAAAACTAGCACTAGTGGTATCTCCGGTTTCGAAGGCATCTCTCACGGTTAGAGTAACGACATAGGTTCCCGGAATTGAATAGGAATGCCAAGGGTGACTTTCTTTTGAAGGGGGTGTTCCATCGCCGAAATCCCAAGTATATTCAATCAAACCATTCCAATCACTATCATTACGGTTGAATGGAATCACATTATTTGCAAATCCAGCATCGCCATCACGAGTTCCACTTGAATCGAAGAAGAGTAAAGTGCCAGCCGAGGCATGGGTTCTATTCTCATCATCAAAGGTTCTTGAATAGGAGTCAACAGTGAATCCATCTCCCCTAGGGGTTTCAACATTCACTAAATCCCCATTCTTCCAAGCATCAAGGATATTAACTTCGATTATTGGCAAAGGATTTCTTATCTGAATAATTAGAGTTCTGTTAGCAGATGCTTGTCCATCCTCATCCATAACAATCAGAGTAACTGTGTGCTGACCTGGTGTATTGAAAGAATGTGAAACTTGAGACTTGGTAGAGTTTGTGCCATCATCGAAGAACCATTGGAAATTGAGGACTGATGAATCATCCACTGAGCCATCGGGGTCAAAACTATCTCGGCCATCAAAACTGTAAATCGTGTCTACCATACCATCTTGTTGTCTGAAATCTATAATGTTAGAGGAACCGTCCAAGGTATCGATATCTGCAACAGGCCATTGATTCAGCACTTGCACATTTAGTTGAACAGTAGATTGACCACCGTCGTTATCGAAAACAGTAGCGGTCACAGTTTTATTTCCTGGATAATTCCATGCGGCAGTAGGTTGCCACTCGCTGCTAGTTGTAGTTGTGAAGTCGCTGCTACGATCAACATTTACTTCGTTCACTGCGGCTCCTGATGTAAATTGCCAATCGATACTTACCAATTCCCCATCATCATCGACGAATAATTCCGGCATTGGCAATGAAGTATATGTGTCGACGATTAGAACATCGTCAAAAACCAAGCGTGGTAGTCTATTTTTAACAAATACACTGAAATTATGGTATCCAGTATTCTTGCCATCCCATGCTGTGACCATTACGGTTAATTCATTGCCATTGCCATTACCGCCTTCTGTCCATTCATGGCTAACGACGGTGTGGCCAATCCCGCCTTCAACCTCACCATCTCCCCAACTCCAATTGAACAGGAGGTGGTCGTTTGGTACATTGTCTTGGGTCGATAAAGCGGATAATTGAATACGCTGATTTGAATAAACTGTAATTGAAGAAACTACTTGTGTCCCAGAACTATCATGGATATTGACGATTGGCACGAATGGGTCCCCTACAACGACGTATCCAGGATAATTTGGACTCCATGCTCCACCTTGGTCTTGAACGCTTAGATTGGTCCAATAAAATCCTTCATCTTGATATCCTCGATATGGCGATCTCAAACTTGAAACATTTCCGTCTCCAAAATTCCATAGGTATGCAGTGGGTTCATCAGAGTGAGGGAAGGTGTTGTTACTATCGGTCAATCCCCAATAGTCAATACCAGAGCCAGTGAATTGAACTGGTAGCCAAGTTAGTGTTGCATTGGTGTTTGAACTAGCATTTGGCAAAGGCTGCATATTGTAGACCATTTGACTACTACTTGCAGCCTGGTCCTTCACATCACCCAATAGGTCCTTCATGACGAAAACTAAATCATAATTGCCGCTTTTAGGGGGAGTCCAATACATGGCACTAAGGGCAGGAACTCCTCCTCCAGCCTCGATACTAGTGGTGAATTGGTCTACCACATTACCATCGGAATCTCTAGCTGAAACTTCGATGTTGAGGTTTTCAAAGAAGGCGTTTGAGGTCACTGTAAATGGCAATACCATTGTATCATCATCTCCATCTCCATCNCTATCTGCCATCACTGCTGACTCAAGGGCAAGACTTGCTGGAGAAGTTATCCTTGCTGCTTCGATATCTAAGGTAGCATTGGGGTAAACGCTGCAATAATTGCAATCATTTTGAAAACTCTCATACCAGACAATAATATGGACTTCGTCAGTAATATTTCCAAATCCTGGAACCATTGTGGTTGCAACCATGCTATTGAAATCTAAATCGCTAACAGTGTACAAACCATCTGCGCTTGCTCTTGTTAGAATTCTTCCATTCATTCCACTTGCATCTGCAGTTACCCTAATGGATAATGGTGCTGGAGGTGCTGAACCAGATTCTAATTTGAACATTTGAACCCCCCACCCTTCGATGAAATTTCCTCGTGATTCCCATGGTTGTGCCCAATCTATGTTTGAAGCAGCAGGTTGAATCTTACAAAATGTTGAGCCACCGCAAAGATCGGTCATATCGATATTGGACATCCCATAGATGCCGATTGATGAATCTAGAGTTGCAGCGATTGTGAAGTTTGCAAATACTTCCTCGAAGGTACTGCCAAGAACTCTACCGCCATTATTTGGAGGAGTTTGAGCCAAGGATTCAATTCCTTGAGAGCCAGTTTGAGTATTGGTTACCAGTTGACGAATTGCCACCCCACCTCCAAGATGGTCTGCTAGCCAAAGCAAAAACAGGAACCCACCGCCATAATCTGCAATTCTCTGATTCCACCATCGAATACTGACCCCACTGTCTTGAGTCCAAGCATTGGAGTGTCCTGCAAGAGTTGAGGATGCACCGAAGCAAAGGAATGCAGCCATATCCGCTGCACCTTCGTCTATCCACAAATATTCTTGAGAGTCTGCGGCATTATGCAAAAGGTGTTGTAATTCGTGAGCCAAAATAACCTTGCTCCATGAAAGTGAGGCATCTGCATGATCGACGAAAACGATTTCTCTTGTGCCAGCATAACCAGGTTGGAAATATCCTCCAGTGCCGAAGGCTCCATCAATAGCAATGATTGCTACAATGATTTGACAATTTCCATCAACATCCGGAGGTTCCGGAATGCCTGTGCCGTAATCTTTGCCAAAGTAGGTGGTTAAGGTTGGATAGATTGTATTGTCCCAGTCCGTTGCCCAATTTGAGAGTACAGTTGATGATAATGTGTAGCCATCCTGTAGGACGAATGCCACGGTATTAGTGACTCGTTCAACGGTTGCTGTTGTAGTTCCTCCTCCATTAGCTGCTACGCTAATGCTATCTCCTTCTGCTAATCTACTACAGGCACGAGCAGAAGCCCTTCCTTTGGTTGAAGAATCTTCTTGGAACATATTTGGCGAACCTGCATCCCACCATTTTTGTTTCAAGTAGGAGGTAGCAGAATAAACCGGTTCATTTCCATCCATGAACAAGTAAGGACGCCCTTCTTTGGAGATCAAACCATCCAGTGACATCAGTGCTGAGGAAGGTGGGAGGAGTTCTAAGTCATCCTCTGATTCTTCCGGTGTTGAAGCATTGGCGAGAGGCGCCATTGAAGCCAATACGAGAATTAAAATCAGGGAGACTGGAAGGCCAGACATTGTGGACTTGAGTTTCATCATTTACAGCACCTCAGCGTAACGCAATGCGTTACGGTGGGACCACCTTGAATGAGGTATTTAAGGCTCGGTGGAGCAGGCATCAGACATGCAGAGATGGATTGGAGCCCTCTTTGCAAGCATCCTATTCATTTCTTCGCTTCAATACATCTACATTAAGGAGGTTTCAGGGGAATCATCTTCAAACTCTGAATCCGAACCACAACTTATGGAAGTGAATATTACAAAGGAAGTTGAACATGACGAGCAGGCATTCACTCAGGGACTACTATGGTACNATGGAATGTTCTATGAAAGTACGGGGCTGGAGGGGAAGTCGACGCTAAGGGAATTATATCCAAATGGAACAGTCAACCGGAGTACGGACTTGAATGAAACTTTATTCGGTGAGGGATTGGCAAGAGTCGGTGAAAAATTAATTCAATTGACTTGGAAAAATGGAACTGCTCTGGTCTGGAACATATCAAATTTCCAGTTGGAATCTCAATTTGAATACGAAGGTGAAGGATGGGGTTTATGCAATGATGGTACTGATTTAGTTATGTCCAATGGCAGTTCAAATCTTTCGTTCAGAAAGCATGATGATTTCAGTATTGTAAGGCATTTGAATGTCAGCCTTGATGGACAGCCAGTCAGCAACTTGAATGAACTCGAATGTGCAGGTGAATATATCTGGGCAAATATTTACCTAACTGATAATATTATCAGAATTAATTCTAGCACTGGAATTGTTGATTTATTTGTCAATGCAAGTTCATTGTCTGGACTTCAAACTGGTGGCAGTAATGATGTATTGAATGGAATAGCAATAGATGATGAAGGGAAAATGTGGCTAACTGGTAAGAAGTGGGATTCATTGTATGAAGTTGAATTGATTGAAGTTGAAGAAATTGTTGACATCGTCGTGCAAGAGCCAGTTCCAACTCCGACAATTCAAAGTTGCAATGATTGTGAAGAGCAGGAAGAGGATGTATCTTTGCAACTTTACATGATTTACTCACTGCTACCAATCGCTGCTTTGACGACTGCAGCAATTGGAATGTTCAAAGTCTGGCATAGACCACAGGATGATGAGGCGAAGGACCTAGCCCCGATGGACGTGTTTGAAGATGACGAATAAAAAGTCTTCAAATGACCAAACTGGGGTCATGAGTATTTGGAAAAAACGCAGCGAAAGAGAGCGTAGAATCGATATTTTGATGGAGATTAGAACTGAGTATGCAGGTCGAGCAATGACCAGAACTATTGTTGCAGTTCTAATCGTCAGTGGCAGTTTGATGGGATTGCTTAGTGGCTTCTTATTACTTTCAAACAACCCCGATGATTTATTGTCATCTTCATTGTTCAAATCTGATGATTATGTAGATATCAGCGGCCATGCCCTTCACAATGAATCTGGTGAAGGAGTTTCAGGAGTTGCAATAACCTTGACCGACCCAAAAACTGGTGCCTTAATAGATAAAACAACATCAGATGTAAATGGTTTTTATCGTTTTGAAAACATGTTAGCGAAGCGCTTGGATATGACTGCAGTAAAAGACGGTTTCAAAACAATTCACCGAACATTCACTCCTAGTCAAACTGGTGAAGTGCCATTGACTATGCATGAGGGAGATGGAGTGGAAGAAGAGGTTATTGAAGAACCTAATTCGATTCTCTCCGCGGCAGTTACAGTAAGCACAATTGTTGCTATAATCACTATTTTGACAGCCTTCATTGGGCTTTATGCGGCTCATGAAGCAAGAAGAGGCAAGCGCTATCGCAAAACTCAATATCTGGCGGGAATTTCTCTCTGCAGTCGTGGTTTCATCATCTTCGGGCCAATATTAATTTTGATGGGGATGATATTGATGATGATGGTCAAAGAACAATTCGCTGACCATGCAGTCGATGAGAGAACTAAGTCTGCTGGGGATGATTCTTGATGTATTTGATCAGCGTCGAAGGTGGCGATGGTTCAGGAAAAGGTGAAGCGGCGAGAATACTCAAAGAAATAGTCTCAGACTTTCCATTCCCCGCAGTTGTTATGACTCATGAACCAAGAAGAACTAGCCCAATTGGCATGTTAGCCCTTGAGTCGGTAAAAAAGGGTGACAAAACTCCACTTCAAGAAGCCGCATTATTTGCTGCCGACCGTCTTGACCACACTCACACATGGATACTACCTAGGTTGCAGAGTGGCGAGTTGGTAATTAGTGACAGGAACATTCACTCTTCATTGGTCTATCAAGGAAGCGTGGGGNGCCTCGGTTACAGAAAAGTCGCTTTAATGAATGCAGGAGCAGCAATTCCAGACCTCGTTATCTGGGTAGATTGTGACCCTGCAATGGCGATGAAGAGAATCAATAGAGGGACTCTGCGAGGAAGTTCACAAAAGGCGGAATATTTCGAAACCAATGAACTACAAACAAAGGTTAGAGAGGGGTTCCATGAATTGCTCGGCAATCTAAAAAAAGCACCGGCACCATTCGACCTGTGCACTATCGCTGGACCTATACTCAATGAAGGTAGCAAAAAACAATTGAAGAAAGATTTGTCAACAGCCATTAGAGGATTCCTAAACAAGCGCCCCCCGCCTTTGAATGTCGACGCTCAATTAGTAGATAGACATCACCTTCAGAGATTGGTAGAAGGAATGTCAACCCAAAAGCGCCTACCTGGTTCCCCGATAGAATCGACCTCCTTGATGGAGGATTGGTTAGCAGGAAGAAGTCCATCATCTTGGTTGGAAAAGGCAGAGAAGGCCTGGATTATCGCCAAAGCAAGGGAATCAGATGTTGCCTCTTCATGTATCCACCATTCTATTTGGTCCTTGATGGGAACCTTATCCTTCATTCCATCAGCAGACGTTCCATCATTGAGGCGACATTTAGGTCCGGTACGTGCAGTTTCACAAAGGCATACTCAAAGGCTGGTAAAATGGTTTGAAAAAATAGGTTGGACACACCGACAACAAATCCATGTTCCATTTTCTGACGCACCAACTTTCAAAATCGGAGCAGAATGGATTGGCTTTGGACGAATGGTATTGGCCTTGTGGCCGATGCAAACACACTTGGCAGAATGGAGAAGGAGATGTCCAAAAGAAGATACAGCCAATGCCATGAATTGGATTTTAGATGAAGATAGAATGCCAAAAGACGCATTGGATAAGTTACTAGAAGCAACAACAGCAAGACTTCAGATGCTAACTTCAGGGCATCTTGGATGCCCTGCTCCTACTACAATTGCCGAATACAAAGTTTGGTGGAGTAGTCTTCCCAAGGGGTGACACCTAACGACTATGAGTTATCAATAACCAAGTCAAGAACAAACCTGCTCCAGCACCAACAACTCCGCTCAAGGTATTTGCTTGTGCAGCATCCATGAACCCTATAGCCCCAAAACCAGCCAAAGGCCCACCTAATGCTACCATCTTAATCAAAAACTCCCGCCGTGGAATGGGAGGTTTACGTGGCCTTAAGGTGATGGTGCTACGCTTTTTCCAGAGGTGGAAATCTGCAATTATTTCTGCTGTTGCCAACTGCATCAAAGTCTGAGAGCGCAATTCAGGATTACGACTACTCTCCCCACCTTTGCCAGTAACGAAAGTAACTCTGCCTATTCTATGGCGAACGGATAGACAGATTTCCACCGCAGCCTTTGCACTGGCAGATTCAAGATCGTTCAAATCAACTCCAACTCCAAGGCCTCTGTCGACAACATGGGTCAAAACGTGCCATTGGCGTGAACTAGTGGTTATGTCCTGCTCAGCCTTAGCTTGAATTGGCCCCAGTACTTCACGTAAATGCGAGACAGATTCGGCAACTGGTATTTCGACTCTAACTCTTCTACCCATTATTGAATAAGAAGCAAAAGAAGAACTGAAAATCAATACCCATCCAATTCCTGCAATTTGAAGCCCAAGTAAAAACCCAGAACGAAATGCGTGTGCATAAATGACAACGATATAAGTCAAAACTCCAGTATAAGTTGCCAAAACAAGAGCAGTTACGAATGACTGTTTAATAGTCAGAGGTCTCCTTTCCCAAGCCGGAGATGCAATTCGATTACTAGTCAACTCATTCCTCCAAGCCTGCGTTCACTTCTCCCTCATTGAAGTCTTGCCTAAAACTGTCTGCATTATGNAATCTTCAAGCGTCATCCCATTGTGGNGGCGCCCATGGAAGAGGACCTCGGCAAGGCCAGAGCCCAGAAAGTTGGCTCATGGGTATTTGGTGTAAGCCTCTTTTTCCTGATTTCATTTTTCCTTGCTCCTGCGACCTTGGATGGAGATTCTGTGCCAAGACTTTCTGGGCGAGCCAATGCCTTTGATTACGCAAAGGAGGATGGTTGGGGGTCATGGGGAAATGGGGAAAACGAGGGAGCAATCGGCCACAATCAACCGGCTGAAGGATTGTTTTCATGGACCACACTGAACCCTTATGGTGGATTTATCTATTCATTTGGAGACTTAAATTGCCACCAAAAGCATGAGCGCAGTTGGGAAATCAATGGTAATCAAATGCCAGTTTGCACAAGAGATGTAGGAATATTCCTCGGCCTTGCAATTGGGGCTTGGATATTTTCTCGGCGGGGTAGTAATCGTTGGACAATAACAGACTCATTTTTATCAGTGCTTGATTCTACAAGATTGGATTTAATCTACAAATCCTCAAAGAGAAAGATTGCAGCGGCGGCAATCGTCGGGATTTCTGTGCTCCCTATCGCCATCGATGGTTTTACCCAAATGCTAACTTCCTATGAATCAACCAATCCAGTTCGATTAATCACCGGAGGGTTATTTGGAGTATTCCTTGGATTACTGATTGCCGCTATGTTTTCAGCGAAACCTTCTGATTTTGAGGATAGACCTGAATTAGTTTGGTTGCCAGGTGGGGCTAGATTAGTCAAAAATGAAGAAGAATGAATTCCTGACGCCTTTGTTCTGCCAAACGGAATGGAAGCAAAGACTCTTGCTTACAAGATTCACGCAAATCGTGATTATTCTTCGTTATTTTCTTGTCTTATAGCTTCGATATCAACTACAGATTGCATTACCTCACTCATCTCAGGAGCAGGGGATTCTACAGGGGATGTCATTTCTCCATTTTCGACATATAGGCTCGGACCATTGGCCATGAAGTATACAGAGCCACGACCGGTTCTAGAATCTGCAGGTTGCGAATTATTTCCACTCGCACAGGTTCCAGTACAACCATCTGCAAATGCGATATAAACACGACCTTCTAAATCGATAGTCAAATCATTGAAGTCCAATAGGTTTCGATTTGAACCGCCCTGTTCGCTGTTGCAATCACCACTGTTTAGGCATATAGAACCAATTTGCACAGGGTCATCAGTTAACCTTCGTGTATGGAAAATCGGATTTTCATCAAGTGCGTTTAGACTGTATGTTACATAGAGGTGATAGTGGACTCCGTTAGGCGCATTGTGGGCATTTCCAGTCCAATTTTCAGGAATAGTGCTGTTAGAATCTACCAGGACCCATTTTCACTCCCTAGGTATGTTACTGCGATTCTTCCAGGATCGCCAGCATCCGTTTGAGGAAAGGCAGTAGAAATAACTTCGATTGGGCTAATTCGAATACTTTGGGCATCCCAACTTTCACCAGAATCTATACTTCTAGACATGTATATTCCTTGATCATTTCCAGTCCAAATATGATATGCATTGGAATCACTATCAGTTGCTACTTCAGAGTTTTTACGAGGATAGGGAGTTCCAACATCAGTACCCATCTCCCTCTCTTCCCAAATCAATCCGTTATCTTTTGAGAAAATTAGTGTTGGTGTTTCTACACGAGGTGTAAGGTAAACAGTTCCATCAGGAGCAGTAGTAATCGCCCCATGCAATCCACCGTTTGTAGATGCAAGGCCGACAATGTTCCCTCCTACTTCGAATGTGGCACCCCCATCAAAACTAGTGAAACAGGAAATTCCTACAAGTTTATTAAAACAAAAATAGACAGCGGTTTCGTAAGTTGGGTTTAGTTGCCCAATAGGGCCATACAAGCCTTCATCGACCCACGGACCAGTTGCCAACTTGATATGGTCATTGAGAGGAGTTGTTCCAGAATCATGAGGGTTACCTAGCCACGATTGTCCATCATTGTCCGACCATCCAATCCAAGTGGACTCTAGACCCATCATATGAATGTTAAAAACACGGTCCGTTTCTAAGTCAACCCATCCATATGGATCACTGGTAAAAGGGGCTTGAGTTATATCTGCGACATTTGTCCAACTTTCGCCATAATCGCATGAACGCATTGGTTTCTCCATAGCAATGAAGAACATACAACCGCTAGATGTTATTCCAATACTCGGTTCTTTTCCAGTCTCACCTACATCACTGAATATGAAATCCATCTCCAACGGTTCTTCATTTACTGGCATACCCGAACTATTAGTAATGAAAATAGTAGGGTCATTTACTATGTTAACTTCAAGAACCTCTTCCGCTTCATCTTCATCTGAAAGCATGTAATAGAGAATCGTAGATGAAAGTAAAAGAAAGACTAGTAATAACGCTAGCCCCTGAGCCATAGAGATTCTTCCAGCCGACCTACTGAGTAGAATCTCCCTTGCTCTCATATTTGTGCCGGCATGGCAATAGCACAAGTATGTTATCACTTTCAGTAGTATTAATTTACTGTGGAAAGAAGGCACCGATATGAAGACCATGACATGCTTGCAACTTGGTGGTGCTTGTGACAATAAATTCACTGCAGAAACCTTTGATGAACTTGCAGAGATGGCAAAAAATCACGGCATGGAGATGTTTCAGGGCAGTGATGAGACNCATATGGCTGCTATGCAGAAGGTGATGCTATTGATGCAAGACCCTGATGCGATGAATAAGTGGTTTCAANCGATGAGAGATGCATTTGATGCCCTACCTAATGATCAATGAATTTGTTTTGAAATTTCAGAATGTTGAATGGATGCGTTCAAGAGAGTCCCCAATCCTGTAATTCGCATGGACCCGATGCAAGCCCTGCTGATGCGGCTTGGCGAAGCGGGTATTCCACTCGATTCTACAATCATCGAAGCGATGATGGAAGTAGATGTAAGGGGTTTCAGCGATTTCGATCCAACTCCCTTTTTCCACGACCGTCCACTGGTCTTTCTTGAAACTCCAAGCGGCGGAGTAAAGACCATTTCCGCACCCCATATGGTTGCAACTTTGATGACACATTTAGAATTGGAAAAAGGACATGATGTAGTTCTAATCGGCGCTAAGGGCGGCTATTTCGCGGCATTAATTTGCCATTTAGTTGGCAGTGAAGGAAGTGTTTCAGTCTATGACCCATCAGAAGAGGTCATCCTCCACTTGGAAGAAAGACTACATGATGTTGAAAATTGCGAATTAAGTGAAATATCAAGTCTCAACAAAGCACCAAAGTCTTTTCCAGAGTCATCCAATCGAGTTTTAGTAACTGGTTCGATTCGAGAATTGCCAGAT
>JGI26060J43896_10000757_pt1 | contig 11896 bp, 9 predicted proteins | sample MarorgKNORR_S2LV_6_FD_43896 | JGI IMG/M metagenome (IMG submission 43896) | reverse complement strand
TGTACCGGATTTATGGTATTCCATTAATGATGACTGTAATCCTCATTGCTATAGCTACAACTCTATACATGCATTTTGGTGGACAGACTTCTGTAATCTTCACTGACTTATTCCAAGGGTTTATCCTCATATTCGCAGGTCTGCTACTGTTTTTTTTGGGTATCCAATATTTGGGAGACCACACAGCATTTTCAGGGCTGCAAGCATTTTGGATGAATCTTTCTCCTCAAGAAAAACTACCTTTGGCCCATTTCAATCATCCCCCCGATTTTAACTTTGTAGGGATTTTTTGGCAGGATGGAATTGCTGGTTCGGTGGGGTTTCTTTTTTTAAATCAAGGGTTGATCATGCGCTTTATGGCAGCTAAAAGCGTAAATGAAGGCAGGAAAGCAGCAGCTTTTAATGTTCTTTTTATTTTGCCTATTTCAGCTATAGTTGTTTCCAATGCTGGATGGATCGGGCGTGCCATTTCTACTGCGTTGCCAGGTGTATTACCAGATGATTTAGCGGCTAATGACGTTTTTGTAGCTGTTACCAATGTGGTGTCGGCACCAGGCGTTTTCGGGTTTATCATTGCAGCCCTTTGTGCAGCTTTGATGTCAACGGCAGATACTTTGGTGAATGCTTCTTCTGCTATAATAGTAAATGACATTTATCGTCCTTTAGCAAAAAAAGTTAGAAGTGAAAAAGCAGAACTACAATTAGCACGTTGGACATCGATAGCTGTGAAAGTAATCGCAGTTATACTGGTGCCATTTTTCAATTCGTTCGATTCAATTTATGAAGCCCATGGATGGTTCCACTCCACCTTCACACCACCTTTAGTTGTAGGTGTTTTCTTGGGAATATTCTGGAAAAGATTTACGGCGCCTGCTGTAATTGCTACTTTTGTGGTTGGTGCTTTCCTGATGATTTTGGGCCAATTTATCCCGGAACTTATCAGACCTTTTTCCCATGGTATTGAACTGCGGCCTGGTCGTGGCTACACTTATATTGGTGCTTTATATAATATTGTTGTCTGTGCTAGTGTCGGAGTCATTGTAGCCTTATTCACTAAACCTGATTCTAGTGAAAAGTTATATGGCTTAACTATTTTTGACGTGCATAAACTAAAATCCATATTTAAGGGATCTCCTGTTAATGAAGAAAAAGGTAAAGATGCGCTCGTGAACTGGAAAGTAAAAGATACAGAAAATAATGTAATCTGCTTTTCAAAAAGTGATATGCATCTAATGAAAGCGCATCCTGGGGATCTGGTCTATATTCAGGACTCACGTTGGTGGTTAGGTGGATTAAAATCGGTCCATTCAACCTTTGGTGAACCGCATGATGAGGATGGAGTCGCATATATTAATTCAATGCATTTGGACCATGGCCAGTTTGTTGAAGCATATCAGTTAAAAGCAGAAAAAGAAATGTAAATATTGGTGTCGGCAAGTGAATGATTATAAATTCGCAGCGCCTTTTGAATCCCAAAATATAGGTTCCAAAAGTCACAATCCGGAGTAGCTCAGTTGGTAGAGCGAGTGGCTGTTAACCACCAGGTCGGGGGTTCGAGTCCCTCCTCCGGAGCAATAAGAAAAGCCCCCTAATATGCAGGAGGGCTTTTTGTTATCGTTAATATCGGTTATAAAATAAATGATATGCTAAATTTTATGCGACATAAAAACCGATCATCAATCACCCTATTTTTCTTATCGTTAATATCCGCTTCTTTTGCACAGGATCCGCCAGGTATAAAATGGAAACAGATTCAAACCAACCATTATCAAATTATTTTCCCTAAAGAATTACAATCGGATGCCAATCGTGTGGCAAATACAATGGAGCATGTCCACCAGGGTCTTGGGAAAAACCTAAAGCATGAGCATAAGAAAATTCCAATTTTACTTAGCAATCGGAGTGCGATCCCAAATGGATATGTCGGGCAAGCGCCATGGAGATCCGAGTGGTTTAATATTCCGCTCATGATTAAGGAAATGGGGAGCACTGAATGGTATCGTGACTTAGCTGTACATGAAGGTCGGCACATTGTACAAACAAATTATATGAATCAGGGTGTCAGNCGTTTTTTAGGGATGGTATTTGGAGAGGGAACNCAATCGCTATATACAGGATTTCTCATTCCATCTTGGTATTGGGAAGGTGATGCGGTAGGAATCGAAACAGCGCTTACTCATTCAGGTAGAGGGCGTTCATCTTATTTTAATCGTACTACACGGGCCCTCATTTTGGAAGGAAAAAAGTTTAATTATGAACAGGCGTTGTATGGTTCTTATAAGGAGGATTATCCAGGACATTATGAGCTGGGTTATTTTTTTACCGATCATATAAAGCATACCTACGGAAAGGAAGCTTGGCCCAATATTATTAATAAAACTCTGCGGTGGCCTTTTATCCTGAACCCCTTTTTCCCCTTATCCAGGTCAATGAAAAAAACAACCGGGTTATCTTTACATGAACTTTATGGTAATACTTTTAATGACCTTGGTAAAAATTGGGGGAGTCAATTGGAGAAAATAAATGAAAGCCCAGCGAATATCATCAGTCCTAAAACTAAAATCAAAACCAGTTTTCTCTATCCAACAATGACGCCCAATGGCGAAATCATTGTACTCAAAACAGGATTAGGTAACGTACCAACAATAGTCAAAATTGGCAGAATAGACACCGTGTTGAAAAAAATATCCCCGTCCGCCAATTTATTCGGCTATCATTCAAATGGTACCCGCGCTGTCTGGTCAGCTTATGATCCTGATAAACGCTGGACAAAGCAGAGCTGGGCGAATATCCGGATTCTCGATATTGATACGGGTCAACTGCGAACCATTACTTCAAAAAAACGCATATTTAATCCAAATATTTCTCAGAATAATAAATTAATTGCGGCTGTCTCATTTTCTGAAACCAGACAATGTTCTTTAATGATAATGGATTCAGAAACAGGAAAAATTATCGATCAGGTTGAAGCGCCTAATCAAGGGTTAATTATGTACCCCTCCTGGTCAAATGATGGGCGTGAAATTGTTTTTACTTCTCAAAAATATCGTGGTAGGGCAATTTATATTTATGATAGAGAAAAAAGAAANTTTGAAATATTAAAAGCCGAATCTTGGACGGAAATTTTTAAACCAGTGTTNTATCAAGACTATATCATTTATGAATCAATCATTCAAGGTATTGATCAATTGGTNGCCATACATCGAGATAATAAAAAGGAATACCAGGTCACCACCAGAAAATTTGGAGCTACCAATCCTGCAGTAAATTCCAAAGGTCAACTGCTTTTTAATGATTACACCTCCAAAGGTGATGCTGTGGCAGTCATAACTTTAAANNCAGATGATTGGGCTGAAATCCCTTCGGATCGAAAACAACCTATTCTTGGCAGTAATATGAATTCAAAAGATAAAGCAATATATGATCTACCCATTCCCAAAAAGGAATATGAGATCAGGGATTATAAACCGGCCCTGCATTTATTTAATTTTCACAGCCGTTATATTTTTGATGATGAACTCAGTCCATCACTGGGCCTGCAATCGGATAATATTTTGGGGACAATGAAATTCAATATGGATTTAATCTATAGCCAAAACGAAAAAACATTAACTCAGCGGATAAAAAGTACCTATTCCGGTTTTTACCCTATTTTTGATTTTGAATTAGGTTATGGGAAACGTGATGTTCGTTTTGGCCCGTTTACTCAGAAAGTGGAAAATACAAGAGATTCGATTAAGTTTGCAGTAAATGAAAAATGGGATGAATTGAATGTTAATTTTGGTATGTCAATCCCTTTAAAAAATAGTAGAAGGGGAATTACGACTCAATATAGTTACGCAAAGGCAGGAATAAAATTTACCAAGAGATCGGATACTCATTACCATTACAGTTTCGACAAAATTCCGCCCAACGTTCGTGTCAAGGAAATGGAAAAAAGGTCTGATAGAGATGGAGGAATCATGCCAGTTTATATTGAAGGTGGTATGTCTTCAATTGATGAAAGTGCGCCCAGAGATTTGGGGAATCCAGGCTGGCAAATTTATGGTTATTTTGGCGGTGCACCACTGGGAGGATTATGGAAAGGTCAGCAACTATCGATAAGAATGCAATATGGCAAACAGGGATTGGGTAAACATCATTTTATTGGAGCTCAATTGCAATATGAAACAAATCAAGGCGACTATATTATACCATCCAAAGTCACATTCCCCTATGGGTATAATTGGTACTTCCCTGAATCGATATGGAGATTAAAAATCAAATACCAAATGCCTCTGGTTTACCCCGATTTATCTCTGCCTTTTAGCGTAGCCTATTTAAAACGTNTACACGGTGGCCCATTCGTGGATGCGGCATCTGTTAGTGGTCACTCTAATATGCTTGCAGTCGGTGGCGCGATCACCTTTGAAACAGGAGGGTTTTTTGATATAAAATTTCCTATCTTATTAAGTATAAATTATTATTATCATCCGTTGAATGGGAATTCGGGGATTCGATTGGATTTTGAATAATCGAAATGGAAGATGTATCTTTAAACTCAGCCAATAAGAATTAACTCTTTTATTCAGAGGTTTATATGAAAAAACGCGAATTACAAAGAAGGTATACTGATCGCCGTAATTTTGATGATAGACGAGATGGGAATGCGCCAGTTGAAAAAGACAAAAGATCGGAATCAGGTCGGCGAAAAATTGATGATCGAAGGTCAGGCGCAGATCGAAGAGATCCCTAAATCATAAAATAATACAATTACTTTTTATATAATATTATTATGGATGTAAAAAAATCAACCTATTCAGTTGATGATTTAACAAAAAAAGTAGGGGAAAGTTTAGGCGTTTCTGATTGGCTTGAGGTTACTCAGGATAATATTAATCAATTTGCTGCAGTCACATTTGATGATTACTGGATTCATACTGATCCGGAGCGAGTATCAAATGAAGGTATATTCGATACGACAATTGCCCATGGTTTCTGGACACTCTCACTACTCACTTATTTCAATAATCAAATGGGTATTTGGCCCAACGATACAGTATCAGGGCTCAATTATGGCTTGAATAAAGTTCGCTGGATGTCACCGATTCCCATTGGCTCCCGAATCAGAAATCATGTAGTACTGAAAGACGTTCGTAAGCGAGGAAATAACAGATTTATAGCAACTTATTTGTGCAGCATTGAAGTGGAAGGGAGTGAAAAACCAGCGATGGTAGCCGAATGGCTAGGTATGATCCTCACTGAACCAGTATAATTGTTCTTTTCCCCAGGGCTTGCTCTCTGAGATCTAATCTATATCGGATTTATTCCCTCTATTTTCATGTATGCTTTTTTTGCATTATTTAAATATTGAATAAGCGTTTGCCTCTCTTCAATAAGTTCATACATGATAATTCTTTTTCTGTAAAAAATCGATAAAAATCTCAAATGCTGTCGATAATTACGTACTTGATGAATGTAGGATAAAACAAAATTTCCGCTGGGTACGAGAGTAAAAATATAAAAAATAGTGAGGGGAGTATTTCCTGAAAAAAATGCAAAAAGAAAAACTTGGATTGAGTAAAATATGATGAAAATACCCATACCTGTAATGAGCTTTGTAGGTGCAATTACTGATTTATCATGCACAAAATTTTTCGCATACCAACGTGGAAATTTATAGGGAATTGCATTATTAATAAGACCGTACACATATACTGGGAACCCTAAAATGATATAGGAGATAACCCTGATCCGTTGTGCCATTGTAGTGCTGCCTGAAGCAGGATCAAGAAATTCATCTTTTAGTTTCAAAAGATCTAAACGGTTTTGATAACGGTCAAGCATACCCTCGAATTCTTCCACTTCTTCTGGACGGTTTTTGCAATACCATTCTACAGCATGGACCAGACCCTTGGTTGCAGAAAAATCATCTGTTTTATTTTCGATGTCCAGGCCTAAATCCACCATTAATTCTTTTTTATATATCAATTCCAGTGCATTTACAATTTTTTCAAAAGCTAGATCATTAACATTGGTTGTAAGTTTTGAAAGTGCTGTTTCAATTTGTTCTGTAAGTTGTTGAACTGCACTGATTTTGTCTGCTTCATATTCTTTTTGATATGACTTTAGATCGATTGGTTTACCATAGCGAACAATTACGTCACTTCTAAATTTTACAGCATTGGAATAGGATAAACCCACTGGTACCAGTAAGATATTGAGCTTCCAGTTATTATTTTCTATCGCCCCAAATCCAATGCGGGCAGCTCCAGTCTTGATTCTCCCTAAGGTTCGGTCACCTGTGGAAGTACCTTCAGGGAAGATAAGAAATGATTCACCCGATTCAAGGATCTCGTATCCTTTAAAAAATGTATCAATATTTTTATTCGTCTGTGTCGGATCATCCTGCTTACGGTAAACAGGGATCACCCGTAGCCGGTTTAATACCCAACGTGTAAAAAAATTATTAAATATAGTTGATTTAGCAAAAAAATATAGATTTCGGCCGCATGTACTTCCTACAATCAGAGGATCCATCATTGTATTGGGGTGGTTGCATACAAAGATAACGGCTCCCTCCTTTGGTATTTGATCTAAATTTTGGGAAGAGATCCGATTAAAAAAAGTTCGAATTCCTGCAATTGAAATCAGTTTTACTAAGGTATAAAGCATGAACGAACCCATAATTTAGGCTATTTAGCATCAATTTCATAAATGCTCTAATTGTCTAAATAATATCTGGTGTTTTCTTTTTGTAGATTTCATCATAGTTTTTCGGTGTTTATGAGCTATATAAATCAATTCATTGCATTGATCCTCGTGGGGTGGATCGGGGTATTTACCCAAATATCCACCATCCATTTAGGTCATGGGCATGATATTCTTCCGGCAAAAGCAAGCATGTGCACTATTGACTGTGAAGAACAATCTCACCATTCAGCTGGTCAGGCCTGTGAATGGTTTATGGCCAAGCGCCTTACAGATAATGATGGAATTAATCATTTCAATGTTCAGGCTTCCACTGAATTTGAATCCATTCAATGGACTGCCCAATATTTTCTATTAACTGCATCCCATAATTACGTCCATTGGGATCGCGGTCCTCCCGTCGCTTAGTTATATCACTAAATGACATTTCTCCTTTTAAAGGGGATTTCCGAATAATCAGCATAAAAAATGGAAGGATACTATGTTGAAAAAATTAGTCGGGGGAATATTAATCACAACATTCACTTTTGGCCAGACAACGGCTAACCCTCAATTCAGCGTGATAGGTGATCTAGTAATAGATCATCTCAATAAAAATACTAGTTTATTAAGCTCTGGGATTGAAATCGCAATCCAAGGATATGTAAACCCCTTTGCCCGGGCTGATATTTATTTACACAAACATAATGATAGTTCTCCAATAGAATTGGAGGAGGCCGTGATGACAATTGAAAGAGGGCTCCCATTCGGTCTTGGAATACGGGCAGGAAAATTTAGGCCTGACCTTGGAAAGATTAACCAATCCCATGCCCACCTATTTCCTTATATCGAAGCGCCTTCTGGTATGACCAAAATATTGGGTGAAGAATTTTGGTCCGCGACAGGTATTGAAACTAATGTATTCCTACCTTTGCCTTGGTACAGCAATTTTTCTCTGAGCTATTTTGACTCAGGAATTGGTAGTCACGATCATAGCGATTATGAGAAAGATGGAGATGATCATAAAGATGACCATAAAGATAAAGATGATTATAATTATGATGATGCTGAAAAACACCATGGAAGAGAAAAGCAGGCCAATGCATTTTCAGTCCGCTGGTCCCATTTCTTTGAACTCAATGATGTGAATCACCTCGAATTAGGCTTAAGTGGATACTCAGGGCAAGATGAAGGAATTTTGGGTACTGATTTAAAATATAAATGGCGTCCGAACAAATATCGGTCCCTGATAATTCAGGCAGAAGTTTTACAGCACAGTTTGGAAGATGTATACAAGGAGAAAGCAGTTCATCCGGATGAAAAACTCACAGCAGGTTATGCCATGGTCAATTTCCAGTTCAATAAAGCATACAATTTTGGCGCCATGATCGATTATTGGTCATTAGAACTGGCAGATGATGAAGGTATGAACCCATCGATATTTTTTGGCTACAGTCCCGTAGAAGAATCAGCGGTATTGCGATTAAAAATTGGACAATTAGAAGATGAGGGTCATCATAAAAAACATCTAAAAACAACCGTTCAGATTATCTGGTCATTGGGTCCCCATAAACCACACCGGTATTAATTGATGCGAAGATTAATTATTATAATATCAATAATATCTTTTCTTTTTGGAAAAGTTCGGATAGTGTCTTCTACCACAGATATCGCAGATATTGTGAAAATAATCGGTGGTGATCATGTCGCAGTAACCAGTATTGCTAGGGGGAACCAAGATCCGCATTATGTAGAAATATTGCCTTCATATATGCTTAAAGTGAGAAAGGCAGATATTTATTTTATGGTTGGAATGGAGTTAGACCTTTGGGCTCAACAAATCATTGATGGTTCACGGAATCGAAATGTTTTAGTAGTAGACTGTTCGGTAGAAATCAATAAAATGGAGGTGCCAACCGCTCAGATTGATGCCAGCATGGGNGATATCCATCGGTTTGGTAATCCACATTACTGGTTAGATCCGGAGAATGGNAAATTAATTGCAAGAATAGTGGCTCAAAAACTCATCAGCCATGATTCCAAAAACGCTGACCAATATCAGGCGAATCTTAATCAGTTTGAAAAAGATTTAGATTCAGCTATTTCAATTTGGACAAAGCGCTTTTCAAATCTTAAGGATAAAGATATTATTTTTTATCATAACTCATGGCCTTATTTCTCAAAACGGTTTGGATTAAAGACCGTTGATTTCCTTGAACCAAAGCCGATGATTACTCCATCTCCATCGAAGTTGAATCAAGTTATCCAAAAAATTAAGAGTGATGGTATCGAAGTCATCGCATCTGAATCTTATTTTAGTGACCAGGCACCAAAATTTATTGCATCAAAAACAAAGGTAAAAATAGTTAAGCTAGCACAATCTGTCGGTGCGATTGAAGGTGCTGACTCTTATATAAACCTATTTGAAACTAACCTAACCATTTTGGCAAAAGCGTATGGAGTCTCCTATGATTGATCTCATATTTTGGCCCCTTATTGCAGCATTTGTAATAACTGGAATTCATGTTTATCTTGGATTGCATGTAGTAACACGGGGCGTGATATTTATTGACCTTGCTTTGGCTCAAGTGGCTGCCTTAGGGTCTACTGTAGGAATTATAATGGGATTAGACCATGATAGTACTGGCAGTTATATGTTGGCGCTAGTATTTACATTTATTGGTTCTGCATTTTTTTCATATGTCCGTTCGAGTAATCAAAAAGTTCCTCAGGAAGCTATCATCGGAATTACTTACGTTGTATGTGCAGCAGCGATGATCTTATTATTCAGTAAGTCGGCAGAAGGGTCTGAACACCTAAATCATTTTCTTGTGGGATCTATATTATTTGTCACGCCAGAAAAAATTGGGTATACGGCCCTACTCTATAGTGCCATTGGATTGTTCCATTGGAAATACAGGAATCGATTTTTTGAAGTATCTCGATCTCATTTAAATACAAAGAGGTTGGATAGTTCAGTCCGATTGTGGGATTTCCTTTTTTATGTAACGTTTGGTTTTGTAGTTACAGTTTCAGTAAAAATTGCTGGAGTTTTACTTGTTTTTTCTTACTTAATTATTCCTATCGTTGCGGCACTGTTTTTTTGCGACTCTATCCGCGGACGACTTATATTTGGTTGGTCTTTTGGAATTTTAGGCAGTTTAGCCGGTATGTTTGTTTCCATTAGTTTGGATGTTCCTACCGGCGCAGCCATTGTGGTAACATTTGGGATTATGCTAGCCCTATTAGGAATTTTTCACTTGCGTCGGTAAGTTAAACAACAACTATGAATGAAATCCAATCCAGAATAGAAAACGTTTTCCAAAGACAATTGGCACATCGCCAAACAATACGCAATACCACTTTTCGAGAGCGAAATGCAAAACTAAAGTCCATTGAAGTTTGGCTTATGGATCGCCAAGAAGAGATTCAGAAAGCCATGGATTCTGATTACAGAAAACCAGCTTCAGAAGTGGATTTAACGGAAATCTGGGCTGCTGTCAATGAAATTCGACATGTCCGCCGGAATCTTAAAAGCTGGATGAGATCCAAAAAGGTGGCACCAACATTAGCTTTGGCCACCGCCGAGGCCTGGTCTCAATATGAGCCGAAGGGAGTAGTGCTAATTATTACACCTTGGAATTTTCCATTTAGCTTAACCATTAGCCCTTTGGTCTGTGCCATAGCTGCGGGTAACTGTTCAGTGATTAAACCATCTGAATTAACACCCCATTCAGCGTCGCTTATGGCTCAGATGGTAAGTGACCTTTTTGAAGATAATGAAGTAGCCCTTTTTGAAGGTGATGCCACCGTAGCGGAAGCATTACTAGAGAAACCTTTCCACCATATCTTTTTTACCGGCAGCCCTAAGATTGGCAGCATCGTGATGGAAAAGGCGGCGAAACATCTCACCACCGTTACTTTGGAATTGGGAGGAAAATCGCCAACAATTGTAGATGAAACAGCGAACTTAAAAGATGCTGCCCAAAAAATATCCTGGGGTAAGTTTTTGAATTGCGGACAGATCTGCCTGGCTCCGGATTACGTCCTTGTTCAAGAATCTGTGAAAGAAAAATTGCTTGAGCAGGTTAGAGAGATTTCTGCTAAACAATTCGGTGGTAATAATGGATCACTACAATCATCTGAAGACTATTCTCGGATTGTAAATAAACGTCATTATGAACGGTTAAGCACATTACTGGAGAAAACCACCACCGCAGGAGATAAAGTCTATATGGGTGGTGAAACTGATGCTGAATCCGATTTTATTGCACCGACTGTTTTAACAGATGTTACAGCCGAATCTCCCGTGATGTCGGAAGAAATATTTGGCCCGATCCTTCCGGTGATTAGCTTTAATAAAATTACGGAGGCAACAGACTTTATCAATGACCACCCTAAACCATTGGGCCTTTATATCTTTAGTAAAAAAAGAAAAAATATCGATTTTATACTGAATAACACTTCTGCAGGCGGTACGTCAATTAATGATACTATTTTACACTATATGCAACTGAATCTCCCCTTTGGTGGTATTAATAATAGCGGTTTTGGCCGTACCCATGGGGAGGCAGGATTTAAAGCCTTTTCCAATCAACGTTCCGTGCTGAAACAGTCTCGTCTTAGTCCTATGAAATTATTGTATCCGCCCTATACGGGTCGCGTGAAGCGCCTTATACGGCTTTTGTTAAAATATATTTGATTTGAAGTGGACACAACGCGGTCCATCCAAAAAGTTATACAAGGTGTTCAGACAACAGATGGTGCAGGTGTCAATCTCACCCGTATCATTGGAAGTATGGAGTTAAATATGCTGGATCCTTTTTTACTGCTGGATGAGTTTGGAAGTGATAACCCCAAAGATTATATTGCTGGTTTTCCGCCACATCCTCACCGAGGTTTCGAAACCATTACCTATATGCTGAATGGGAAATTTCGTCATAAAGATTCAGCTGGTAATGAAGGTTATCTTACGGACGGTTCGGTGCAGTGGATGACTGCTGGCCGTGGTGTAATTCATAGTGAAATGCCGGAACAGACGGAAGGGTTGGTGCGCGGTTTTCAGCTTTGGCTTAATCTTCCTAAAGAAAAGAAAATGATTGAACCCGCTTACAATGATATANCTGCTGAAAGAATCCCTAAAGTGNATTTTGAAGGTGGCAGAGCAAGGATTATCTCTGGTAAGTTTTTGGGAATTGCTGGACCTGGGAAACCCCATACTGGGATG
>JGI26060J43896_10000756_pt1 | contig 11904 bp, 13 predicted proteins | sample MarorgKNORR_S2LV_6_FD_43896 | JGI IMG/M metagenome (IMG submission 43896) | reverse complement strand
ATTGGATATCCATTCGTGATAAAGGCACAAGTTCCTGTTGGCGGACGTGGAAAAGCTGGTGGAATTCAAAAATGCCATAATGAAGATGAATTTGAGTTAAANTATNCTCAGGTTCTAAACATGAGCATCAAAGGCGAAAAGACTCGTGCAATTCTGCTTGAAAAAATGTCGGAATATGAAAAAGAAATCTATCTGTCACTGTTTCTTAATAGGAGTAAAAGATGTTACACAGTAATTGCTTCCGCTGATGGAGGAGTTGAAATTGAATCAGTCAAAAATCAAATTATACGAGATGTTGGTTTGGGAGAGGTTTCAAAAAAAATTGCAGCCGAGATTGCAAAAGAAATTGGATTTGATGGGGCAACCAGTACACATTTTGTAGATATATTACAAAAATTATCAAAATTAACTATAGAAAAGGAAGCAGAATTAACAGAAATAAATCCACTTGTAGTGCTCAAAGATGGTTCCTTATTAGCACTTGATGGAAAAATAATGACCGATGATAATTCTAATTTTAGACATAACGAGTTGTTAAAGTATAGGGAACAGACAGAGTTAGAAGCAAAAGCAGAAAAAAGTGGATTCTCTTTAGTAGAATTAGATGGTAATATTGCAGTAGTTGGAAATGGTGCAGGATTAGTTATGTCTACATTTGATATGTTGTCTGATAATGGTGGAAAACCAGCATGCTTCCTTGATGTTGGTGGCGGTGCAACTGAAGAATCAGTTTATGAAGCTTTAACATTAATTAGTAAAATGAAAAAAGTGAAAGCGATATTAGTAAATCTTTATGGTGGGATTGTTAAAACAACAATAGTTGCGTCAGCATTTATCAAAGCATATGATAATAATTTGATTGACCTGCCAGTTTATGCAAGATTGATGGGAGCAGAAGCAGATAAATCAAAAATCATGTTAAAAGATACAAAAACGAAAATGTTTGATTCCGTAGAGCAAGCAATTAACGGAGTTGTTATGGAGGTGACAAAAACTGGCTGATATTTTTGAATTGTTAAAAGGTGATAAAAATAAAAATGGTACTTATGAAAAGCAACCTGTTATAGTGCAAGGTATAACTGGTAAGTTTGGATCTATACATACAAAGTTAATGTTAGAATATGGTACAAACATTGTGGCTGGTGTAACACCCGGAAAAGGTGGTCAAAAATTTGAAAATATTCCGATTTATGAAACCGTTAAGGAATCTGTTAGTGCGACTGGAGCAAAAATCTCTATTGTTTTTGTTCCTGCAAAATTCTTTTTGGAGGCTGCAAAGGAGGCATTTGAAGCAGGGATTAAACTTCTTGTGGCTATTCCAGAACATGTACCAGTTCGTGATACTATGCAGGCTATTGAAATTGCTAAACAGAATAATGCTATTATGGTTGGACCAAATACTCCAGGCATAATTATACCAAATCTCATCAAAATTGGAATAATGCCAGCAAGTCCATTTGCAGAAGGCAATATTGCAGTTTTATCAAAAAGTGGTACATTACTTTATGAAATCTCTAACAGTCTGACAACCTCAGGCTTCGGTCAAATTTTTACACTTGGAATAGGCGGAGATCCTATCAATGGAACAAGAATGATTGATGCTTTTGATATGATCAAGGATGAATCTGAGCTTGAGGGGATTGTAATAGTTGGTGAAATAGGTGGTGAAGCTGAAGAAACTTTGGCTCAGCACATTATAGATATTGAATTCAAAAAACCGATAGTTGCGTATATAGCTGGTAGGAAAGCACCAAGAGAAAAACGCATGGGGCATGCGGGTGCAATTATTATGGGAAATTATGGTTCAGCGGAATCCAAGATAGCAATGTTTTCCAAAGCCAATATACCAGTAGCAAAAAGACCTACAGAAGTACCCATTCTTTTAGCTGGAAAGATTAGAAAAAAATAGTTTTATACATAGGACAAAGTGGGGAAACAGCATGCCTGTAACAGATCCTGAAAAAAAACAGATTGCACAAAGGGCACGACTTCATATGAAAATCTGTTTTAATTGTGGGGCAAGAAACTCGCTAGCTGCAACAAGATGTAGAAAATGTCACAATAAATATCTCCGTCTTAAAAATAGAGCGTTAGGAGTAAAGAAAACATAAAACTGTTATTCTGAAAGTTTGATTGTGATTTCTTCACCATTATCAATTGGTACAGTAACTGACTGAACATTTGGATTATTCCTAACATGAGATAAATAATCCCCCATCATTTCGTTGAATCTTTCCGGGAACAAGATATTATCAGCACCAATTATTCCACCCTTTCTTACTAATGACAAGCATAGATCAAAATATTCGATATAACTTTCCTTATCGGCATCAATGAAGATAAAATCAAAATAATTTTCACCAAACTCCTCTTTTATCTCATGCAAAATTTTTCTAGCTTCACCCTGCTTAATTTTGATCAGAGATCTCACTCCAGCATCTTCAAAGTTCCGTGTTGCCTTATCAATCTTAAATTTCTCCCTATCGATTGTGATAATCTGGCCATCTGCTTGTGTGCTTGACATCACTGCGTCGGCAAACCAGAGTCCAGAATAGCCTACAGACATGCCTATCTCAAGAATTTTTTTGGCATTTATGGATTTTAATAGAACATTATAAAACATCCCAATGTTTTTTGATATGCAGTTCAGTCTCTTCTCGCTTGGGACTTCATTCCTGTGACTGTTCTCATAATCAATATCCTTTTCTAATCTTGATAATACATTCTGGATTTTTTCATTTATCATTATTCTTTAAATTACTTGGTGTGTGATATATAATGTTGGCAGAATCGGCAAAAAATCTTGTACCTAAATTTTTTGATGAGACCGGGACAACATATGATGGTGTTGTCTCGTATGGCACGTTAGGCAAGGACAGATACTGGAAGAAAAAGATACTGGAGCAAATTTCTGACGGAAGTTCTTTCTTGGATCTAGCATGTGGCACTGGAATTCTTACCAGGGAAATTGCAGAAAAATTTCCCAGTGCAAAGATTGTTGGTATTGACATAACCAAAAGTTATCTGAATGTAGCCAAGCAAAATTCAAATTCGTTTGACAACATCTCGTTCATCCTTGACGACGCGGAAGAATTCAAGCTAGATTTAAAGTTCGACTGCATTACTGCGTCCTATTTGCCAAAGTACTGTGATCCGGAAATACTTGTAAAAAATTGTATAATACATCTCAAGCCTGGTGGCAAAATCATCTTTCATGATTTCACATATCCAAAAAATTCGGCTGTTAGAGGACTGTGGAATTTCTTTCTTACCTTCCTGCGATTAGTGGGATGTTTTATTCCAAGTTGGAAAGATGCGCTGATTGGACTGCCAAAGTTGATTCGAAGTACCAAATGGCTTGACAGTTATTCTGATGTAATGAAGAAAAGCGGATTGAAGGTGAGCAGTCAATATCTTACATATGGTGCAGCCGCAATCCTCACTGGCATAAAATAAGTATGATGTGTTTTTAAAAATCTCATAGATGAAGGCATTAGTTTATGAAAATTACATGGAGAATGATGATTTTGAATCAATTCTAGAGTTACGTGATATTCCAGAACCTGTGCCAAAACCAAACGAAGTAATTTTTCGCGTAAAGGCTGCGGCATTAAACTATGATGATATATGGGGTATGAGAGGAAAACCACTCGCCGTTCCATTACCACATATTTCTGGAACTGATGCTGCTGGAGAAGTAATCGCAATTGGTGACAACGTAAAAAACATCGAGGTTGGAAACAGAATAGTTTCCCATGGAAACATGTCATGCCGCGTCTGTGCAGCATGCACTGATGGTAGAGAATATGATTGTAGACAACGAAAAATTTGGGGATTTGAAACTGGACCACTGTGGGGAGGCTACTGTGAGATTGCGCATCTTCCAGAAATCAATGTCGTAAAAATTCCAGACAATGTAAGTTATGAGGAAGCTGCGGCTGCATCAATGACACTTTTAACATCTTGGCACATGTTAGTTGGGCGAGCCAAGATTAAACCAGGTCAAACTGTCTTAATTATGGGCGGTAGTTCTGGTGTTGGAATTTTTGGAATACAAATTGCAAAACTATATGCCTGTACAGTTATTGCTACCGCAAGTTCTGACAAACTGGAAAAACTCAAAGAACTTGGTGCAGATTATGCTGTAGATCATAGAAAGGAAGACTGGCATAAGGAAGTCAGAGGAATAACCAAAGAAATTGCAAAGAGAGATGGTGTCTCGCCGGGAATTGATATAATCTTTGAGCATATTGGCGGCTCGCATTTTAACAAAGAACTAACTTTACTGAAATATGGTGCAACACTTGTAACTACTGGTGCTACAACTGGATATGATGTGCCAACCGACCTGCGCCACATATTTTTCAAGGGTATTAACATTTTAGGCTCTACACAGGGAACTCGTGCCGAGTTAGAGGAGGGATTTCACTGGATGGGTCAAGGAAAGATAAAGGTAATTATCGATTCTGTCTTTACATTTGAGGATGCGGTGGAGGCTCACAAAAAGATGCTCAATGGAAAAGGGCTGGTCGGAAAAATAATTCTCAAGCCAAACTAGAATCTCACAACAAGAAATATTGCAGTGCCAACCAAAACTCCAATCGTAAGAAGTTTTAGAATGGTTTCACATCTTTTAATCTCTGAATGACTTTTATTGTTACGCCTCAGGTGCTTGTACTTTCTTGATGTCGTTATCAAAATGTAAGTTATGACTGAAGAGATTCCGCAAAGTATGATTGTTTCCAGCGAGATTGAGTTTGTCTGAATTACCGAGCCAGCAAAAACCGGTAGTATTGCCCACGAAATTATTGTTGACGAGTTGTTGTGAAATCTTCCCCCGAATAATTCCAAATTATATGCAAACAGAAAAAACCCTTCCGCAATTCCTATCGCAAACAGCAGAGGCGAATCCAAGAAGGCGTAGTACATTCCAATTGTAAATGCAACTCCCAGCACAATCATTGATACAGTCCAGAGTTTCCTCTTCGGCAAATCTCCCCACGGCTTTGTCTTTCCGCCAACCGCATCCAGCAGATGGGCTGAGACACCAAGTGCCAGAAAATAAATCACACAAACTGCAATGAGTCGCTCCGTTTCAAAAGAGCCAGAGAACGAACCCCATGCCGCAAAGCAGGTGACGATGCTGGTGTATGGCAAAAACAACAAGCCAATTGTTACTCGAAAATTCCTAGAGCCAAATTTTGGAACAAACCATTCTGAAGTCCTATCCCGAAGCATAGAAACTGTACGTCAAAGTATGTTTTTAACTTAGATTTTATAGTATGAAAAATGAATTAGGTTATGAATCGCTATAAGAAATTTATAAAAAAAGGAATCAACGAACCTCTCTCAACTGTAGAATTTCATACTTTTGCTCCAATAAAGCGTATTTCAATGCTTAGCAAAAAGATAATTCCCAAATCAGATACCCATGTTGCCATTCATGTTATTGATTCTACCCAGAAAAATATGCTGGACTATAGCTTGTTACATAAACACAATGCAGATGAAATTAATCTGATTATTTCTGATAATGATAAACTGAAATATGAAATTCAGCTTGGTGATGAAAAATACAGGGTAACGTCACCAACGACAATATTCATTCCAAAGGGAGTACAGCATAAGGCAAAGCTGATATCTGGCAAAGGGACTTTTGTCTGTATTATTCTATCAGGAAAATATACGTCATCAAAATAGGTACAATTATCTCCCAAATATTTTTTTAAATGAACCAAAATTATTTGGTGTTCCATTCTTTGATTTTTTTTGAGTACCTAGGTTTACAATATCTTCATATCTAATGTCTTTACCGCCATGACTGATCATTTTTGCATGTTTTAGATCACGTATTTTTATGATCCTATCGGCTTCCAATTGTATTGTAGCATCATCACTTATGTCAAAGCCTGAACCTTGATCATAAAACCTGATTTTGCCGTTATTTTTTAAGAAGAATTCTACATTGTGTGTTACTTTGCTGCCGTAAACTAGTATTTCTCTTCCTTTGATTTTTATATTATCAACTAGATTAAGTGCAATCACGGTATCAGCATCAAGTTTTACAGTATTAGTTACACTTCCAGCAACAAGTTTTCCATTCAGAGCTTTGAGTTCAGTGAAATATTCTTTCATAATTGACATGCCTACTCTTCCCTGTGGATCACTAACCATCTGTTTTTTACCACTTACATTACCAACTTCTATATCTCCATTATCAACAGTGATTTTTGCTCCACCATCAATATCATATTTATTTTGTATTGAATCGATCAATCTAAAATTTCCATCTGTAAGATGTATGTTGGTTTTATGTTTTTCATATGGACTGAAATATGGACTTGTGATACTACCCCACATCATTACTGAATTATCATATTTGAAATTACCAGCCCAAAATTTACCTTTCATTGATAATGTTTTTGTGGGCTTTCTTTCAAACTCCATTTTACCTAATTCATTTGAACCAAATAATCGCATACCAGTAGTATTGGTACGGCTAAGAGCAGAAGTCCATTCTTCTGCTGCTCTCATTTCTTTTGATACATCATTCGATAATAGAAGATTCTTTCGTAATTTTTCATCTTCCGAAGTTCCAGAATAAAATTTTGCATTACTCTTCTTTTCATCTAATGTATCAGGATATTTTTTACCTTTTTGCAAGTCTTCGTATGCCTGCTTAATTCTTTTGAATTTTTCATCGTTACCACCCCTATCTGAGTGATGTTGAAGTACCAATATTCTGTAAGCTTTTTGAATTTCTTTTTTAGATGCATCATCAGATAGATTCAAAATTTCATAATTACTCTCTACCATACTTAACATACATACTGATACTTTCTTAAATCTTAAGAAATTAAATGCGAAAATCCTTTTTATTTAGTGGCAATTACAATCTGCATATGGCTAAATCAAAAAAACCTGTTGTAGTGGGTATTGAGATTTTAAAAAAAAATGGACTTGATGTAGATTCTCTTATCAAAGAATTAGTGATTAATGCGTCTGTTGAATTTACAGCATATTATTACTTCACATTATTACGTGCAAACTGTACTGGTATGGATGGTGAAGGAATTAAGGGTGTGATTGAAGATGCAAGATTAGAAGATCTAAGTCACTTTGAATCATGTATTGAAAGAATCTATCAACTTGGTGGTTCACTACCAAAAGATGCTACACAGTTCATTAAGATGTCTGGTTGTGAATTTCTACAGCTCCCANCAAACCCAACAGATCTAACTGCAATTCTAGAAAAATGTCTCAAAGCAGAGCAAGGTGCGATAGTAAACTGGGATAAAATATGTAATATGACATTGGGTAAGGATCCAGCAACATATGATATTGCAAAGGATATACTAGCTGAAGAGATTGAGCATGAATCATGGTTCCTCGAACTTTTGTATTCAAGACCATCTGGTCATATGAGAAGAAAATATCCTGGTGAAAGACCTCACACAAGAAAACATTCTAGGGCACTCGGTTAGTCTATTTTTTTCAAATTGGTGTTGCAAATGATAGTTTGTAACCATCTGGATCTAATGCATGAAAAAATCGCTCACCCCATTCTGCGTCCTCTGGTTTGGATTCTAGTTTACCTAGCCTCGAAATTACTCCATCATTTTCCATGTAAGCAAAAAGATCATCGACATTATCAACATAAAAAATAATTCTACCAAAATTTGGTCGACGTACTTCATTCAATTTCAGATTAAGATATGACTTTGTTGCGTCCTCTATCAGAAATGATGTGAATTGGCTATCAGGTCCGCCATAAACTATCTTAAAGTTTGGAATCTTGGAGTAAAAATCTACTGACTTTTTCATATCAGAAACTGATAGCGTAACCGCAGAAATTTTTGTCACTTTCATGTTGTTTTATGCTCTAACATATGTAAAAATGGATCCGAAGGGATTTGATTAGTGTTAATTGGCATCCAGCAATTTTATGCAAATAATAAACCGTATAATTATCTGCCGTAAAACGTCAGGTATTCAGTATATTTCCTAATCTAGCCAACCAACAAAACTAAAACTAGATGGTTATTCAAAAAGCTAATCATTATGCCCTAGAGAGATAATAATGCTATCTCCCTAGGTGTTGGCGTGCAAATCAATTATTTGTTATCTGAATTATAGGCAGAAAAAGGTTTGCAAATTAGCATGGATCTGAAGAAAACCAACTTATGTAATGTAAAAAGTATGTTCGATTTGTGATTCTAGGGTCTGAACATTCCTAATCCAAAGTTGTTTACAAGGAACAAAAATACGATAGTCATGATGCCTATTCCAATAGCCCAACCAATCTCTTTTTTCTTGTAAATAATCCAGTCCCTTTTATCCATATTATATTATGAAATCAAGCAGTAGTTAAAATGGTTCATTAATCCTAATTTCTTGCAGTCAGCAGTAAAACTTCCCATGGGAAGTCAATCTTTCCATTTTTCTTTGTATATTGTAATGTGTTGTCTTTTACCATCTCCCGAAAGTTTGCCTTTTGAAATTTACTTAACATGTTAAATTTTTCTTTTAATGGCTTTGATAAATATTTTTTATAGTTATTCCAATAATCTGAAAATGTCCCTGGACTATATCGGAATAACAGTTGTTTTATAACAATTCTGTCATATCCCGCCCTTACAAACACATCCTTGAATGTATCTTTGGTTCCAAAACGATCCATGTCTGGATATTTTGGAAGATAATCTGAAATAATTTTCCTTGCTGGCTTTAGTATGCTATCAAAGTAAGGTACGTTAAACTTACCATGAACACTCATTACAATGACACCGTTCTTTTTCAGAAATTTCTTCATGTTTTTCAATACCTTTTCTGCATTTGGAAAGAAAAAAAGAGCATACTGACACGTAATTATGTCAAACTTTGTATCAAACTGGATTGTTTCAGCATCACCAAGAATGAAATGCATGTTTTGTTTCTTTCCTACCCACTTTCTTGCAATGTCTAGTGCAGACTTTGAGATGTCAACACCATAAACCCTACCCTTTCCAACCTTGGTTAAAATTTTTTTGGTGACAAGACCAGTACCACATGCAAGATCCAACACTGTATATCCGGATTTTATTCTTGCAGATTTTATTAGATCATTTGCTACGCTAAAAGGACCAATCTCATTTTTTGCCCATCGATTATGGTAAAATGGTGCAACTTCATTCCAAACGTTGATTGTTCTTTGCTTATACTTTATTGCTTTTGTTTTCATTGTTCTAGTGACTTTTTGACTGCCATAAGAAGTTCATTTCTATGTATCTCAATAACACCCCTAATGTCAAATGTATCAACATAGCCTCCAGCAGAGGCTCTAGTTGCTTTTAGTAAATATCTAAGTGCACCTTCTTCTATCTTTCCAACATAATATCCATACAAGAAATCTAACTGGTTTTCACACTTCCAAACTTTCTGCACATCTGGAAACGTCTGTCTCACTTCCATTGAAATCTCTTTGATTCTTATTTTGATGTACTCATCCAACGACTTGCGTATTGTTGAATCTTGAAGCATTTTACCTAGCCCACATAATATCTCATTCATGTTGGAACCATAAAAAGCATGTAACTAGATGGATACGAAGGGATGTCTATCTAGTCAGATACACTTTTTGGTTCCACTAGGCATAATTTATTCTGATGTCTATACTGTGGAAATACTTTAGATCAGATTTATCATAAACAGAAACAACAATCAGGTTTTATTCACACCGATTTAATTTCTGGAAATTGAATAAAGGGAAACTACGTGGTTTATGTGTACCCTGTAATACAACCTCTACAGTGAACGTGAAGTTTAAAGTAATTATATTGTTTTTGGTAATGATTGGGACATTTATCTCCCCTACTTTTGCACAACAGTTTGAAGAACCAAATTATAAAATACGTGGCGGAGAAGTTTTAGGTTTTGAGATAGACCCAGATACTACATCCCTAATAATTTCGCTAGATCAAAGAGCCAGAGGGGAATTAACCATAACATTACCAAGAAATTTGATCGATGCAAAAATTGGTTCTGAGGATACAGATTTTATCATCCTAGTCGATGGTGCTTTTAAACACGATTCCATGGACGAAATTATAACAGTCTCTGATAGAACGGTTACAATTCCACTTAGAGGATATAACTCTACAATAACAATAATAGGAACACAGGTTTTTTCCCAAGTAACCCCTGCACCAACTGTCATTCCACAACAACAAATAGAAAAAAAGATAGAAGCGGAATTAAGATCAGAAATACCTAAAGGTGAAGCAAAACTGTTGATATTTTCTGACACTAAATGGTCAGGCGCACTTGATTCTACGAGTTTTGATTATATCGAAATAGTTGGTCAGAATGATAGAAGTATAGTTTTTGGATGCGAGTCATCCCCATTGCGTGAAGGATTTTTTGGTGCAAAAATTCAAAAAATAACAGAAGATGGTTACTTGAAAATTGTTGCAATTCAGAATCAAAAAATTATGGCCCAAGGATCAACAGAAGCACAATTTGGAGAANTATTCATACAGGAGAAATGTGTTTCTAGTTTTGGAACTGGAGAAGGGGGGTGTCTCATTGCAACAGCAGCATTTGGCTCTGAAATGGCACCACAGGTTCAGTTCCTAAGAGAACTTCGTGACAATACGGTGCTCCAAACTGAATCAGGAACATCATTCATGACTGGATTCAACCAGTTTTACTATTCATTCTCACCAGCAATAGCTGACTATGAAAGGGAAAACCCGGCATTCAAGGAGGCTGTGAAGATAACACTCACTCCTCTATTGACATCATTGACGTTATTGCAATATGCTGACATTGATTCTGAGTCTGAGATGCTTGGATATGGAATTAGTGTAATATTGCTAAACATTGGAATGTACTTTATTGCTCCAGCTGTTCTGATAATGAGTATTAGAAAAAGAATCTGAGTAAACTTATCTATTATATACTGATTTTTTAGAAACCTATTTGGCGAAAAAGTATGCCGGGGTCGCCTAGCCTGGTAGGGCGCGCGCCTGGAATTTTCAAAACCATAGAGCGCGTTCTCGCAAGGGAACGAGAGTTCAAATCTCTCTCCCGGCGCCTTTACATAATAAAAAACTGGAGCAACTTTAATGGAAAAGTATGACATTACAATTATTGGTGGAGGAATTTTAGGAAATACAATTTCTTACTGGCTTTCTACTTTATACGACCTGAAGGTCTGTGTAGTTGAAAAAGAACCTGATGTTGCCTTACATTCTAGCACTCGTAATAGTGGCGTAATTCATTATCCATTTTACCTGAATCCTAAACAAAAAAAGAATTTTGCTAGAGCAGCATTTCTTTCTCACGATATGTGGAAAGTGTTGGCTCGTGAAAAAAATATTCCATGGGTTCAGGGTGGAACAATTGAAATTGCATTAGATGAAGAGCAGCACAAGACTCTTGAAAGATATATGGTTTTGGGAAAGGATAATGGCTTAACCGAAGAGGATATTTCAATTCTTGATTCTAACGAACTTAAACAAAAAGAGCCTAACTTGAATTGTTATTCGGGTCTTTACTGCACTAAAGAGGGCTCAACAAACTATGGTCTACTTACAAAAGCGATATCAGAGTTATCGAAAAAAAANGGGACAGATATTTTACTTAAGCATGATGTGAAAAATGTAGAAGAAACATCCGACCAAGTCAACCTAACCTTTTCAGACAACTCAACACTAACAACTAATTTTGTAATCAACTGCTCTGGCGGAAACTCCCTTGACATAGCCAAAAAATTTGGACTGCTAGATGGTTATTCAGATCTTCATTTTCGTGGTGAATATTGGGTTGCAGACTCGGACATTAAGAATTTAGTCAAAACAAATATCTACACTGTGCCACGCTATCCAGAATTTCCGTTCTTAGATCCACATTGGATTAAAAAAG
>JGI26060J43896_10000754_pt1 | contig 11915 bp, 11 predicted proteins | sample MarorgKNORR_S2LV_6_FD_43896 | JGI IMG/M metagenome (IMG submission 43896) | reverse complement strand
TGAAATACATGAAAGAATTTTGTTTATAGGTGAGTATTTTTTATTTAAAATCTCGAGTGGTGATCATGAGCAAAATTGGTATTAAACGACACAGTTTAACTGGAACAGATGTCATTCGTGCAAATTTGACTTGCCTGATAGCTGTCGCTCTATTTGCATTTACATTTCCTGCTTCTGATATTTTGTTAAATGATTGGGGCATTTTGTCAGTAATTGTTTTTAGAAATATTTCTGCCTTTGTATTATTATTATTTATGTGGGTAATTAGCGAAGGTTATTCCCAAATTAAGGGAGCAGATTGGCTGAAAGGATTATGGGTTGGTGGAGTTGGATTCGGAATTGGATCTATTTTGATGATAACAACAATATATCTTACTACCCCAGTGGTTGCAGCTTTGACAGCCGCAATAATGCCTCTTACNGGAGTGGTGTTAGAGGTCCTGTTCGATGGAAGAAAATTACGCCGCTGGTTTTTAGTTGGGTTCGCTCTTGTGCTAATTGGTGGGTTTCTGGCGACTGGAGTTAATTTTTCTGGAGCTAAATTTGGATTTGGAGCATTACTTGGTTTGGTTGGCTCAGTGCTATATGCTTGGGGTTCTAGAGCGACTGTCGTTCATTTACCTAAGTTAACTTCTTTGGGACAAACTACTGTCACAAGTTTTGGAATGACTTTGTTTGGTGTTGTTTTCTATTTGGTTGCTCTGAGCCTTGGGTTGCCAGGAACTATGATTCCAGAAGTCACAAATAATCACATAGTTTTAATTCTGGTGACCGGTTGGGTATCTTTGTCTATTTCGCAATTTCTATGGATAAAGGGAGTTGGTAAACTTGGCATTGGTATAGCGTCTTTTCATTTGAATGGAGCTCCATTTTTTGTGATGTTAATTTTACTCGCTTTGGGTGGAGAGTGGAATTGGCAGACGGCAATTGGAGCTTTAGTGCTGGTTTCAGGTGTGATGATATCACAAAAATAATAATATTTTGATTAAAGAGTATTAAAATTTAAATATTAAATCAGGTTTATTTTGCTACCACATTTACCTTTACTGGAATATTATCACCGATCATATAACTATTATAAGAATAACTTGTCCCTAATGCTCCATGGAAATCATAAGTTATTTTATAATTTGTTAGTTTGGTAGAATTNATTTCTTTATTTTCCATACTACAGCTTNGGACAATTCTGTAACCAATAATTTGATTATTAGAATCATTGTTATTTGCACCAATTAAGCCACCTGCAATTGCACCGACTGCTGCTCCACCATCGTCGCCAGTTATAACTTTTCCAGTTACTCCTCCTAGGATCATACCTAAAAGAACATTACCNCTATTATTATTACTATTTTGATTTGTANTTCCGTAAATTGGTACTTGTTCATCTCTACATATTTTGATTGGTGTGTATTCTGTTACAGTCCCATAATTGGCCTCAACTTGAACAACCTTTGCATACAGCTCACCTGCTAATGAGTGATAAGTTGTTCCTAATACAAATATTGTAGTTAATAATGTTTTTTTCATTTTTATATTTCCTTGAAATAGGCTTCAATCTAGTGATTAAACTTTAAGTCAGTGAATTATTTATATATTCTACATACCATTATAGATTGATTGGCTTTTTAATCAATATTTGGGTAATGTTATCCGATATCATTCGCAAAGTTATTAAATATCATTCGTAAGGCACCAAGTCTTTATAGTTTTGGCCGCTTTTTATTTGTATTCAGCCAGCCTCCTAAAGCTGTTTCATATGCTAACGCTGCTTGAAAGACATCTTCATCACAGTAGGTTCGTCCTACGATTTGAATTCCAGTGGGGACGCCATTTGAAGCTTGGCCAGAGGGCACTGTTAAAACTGGACATCTGCTCATTGTGTTAAATGGTGTTGTCATGCACCAACCAAGCATTTTGTTCACGTCTTTTCCGTTTATTTTTAATTCATCTTTTGTGGAATCAAAATCTGCTGGTACTGCTGGAATGGCTGTAGTGGGGCATATTAGTACATTATACTNTTCTAAGATTGGGCCAAGCGTACTATACATCTGATAGGCTACATCTAACGAGCCAAGAAAATCTCTTGGCGTACTATTCAGAGACTCCTCCGCAAATGCTCGAGTGTAAGAGGTTAATTTGTCTGCGTGTTGTTCTAATTCATCTTGCATGGCAGCGCCAAATATATGACCCAAATAAGCAAGGCCGGCCTCTAGTACTTCTGGTCCCCAGCCAAGGTCAACTTCTTCGATAGTAGCCCCGAGAGATTTAAAAACCTCCAAAGAGGCCAAGGTATTTTTCTCCACCTCTGGATCCACCTCAAAGCAACCAAGATTGGGTGAATATGCGATCTTCCAATCTTTAATCGGTTTATACTCATATGGTAAAACTAGTTTGGGTCGAAGAGATGCTATATCTTTTGGACTTGGACCGCACATAACGTTCTGAAGCCTTATAGTGTCCTTTACGGATCTAGCTAATGGTCCAGTGTGGCAATAAAAATCTAAATTAAATATGGCTTCTTCTGGGTTTCGCCCATAGGGGGGTTTGTATCCAACTAGTCCACAAGTTGAAGCTGGAATTCTTATTGATCCACCGATGTCTGAGCCAGTGCAAATCGTTGAGGTGCCTGAAGCAAGCGAGGCTGACGATCCTCCAGAGGAGCCACCTGATGTAAAGTCATTGTTCCAGGGGTTTCTAGTGACCCCCCATTGACGAGACCAGGTAAAACCAGCGCATGAAAACTCTGGTGTTGCAGTTCGTGCGTGAACAATNCCACCGGCATCGAGTACCCTTTGATTCACAGGGGAGGTNTCCTCTGCGATGTAATCTTTATAAATNAATGAACCTTTGGACAGTGGCTGGCCCTTAATCCCAGATTCGTCTTTAATACCAATTGGTAAACCTTCTAGATCTCCTGTTTTCTCTCCATTAGCGTAATTTTTCTCTGCAAGTTTAGCTTGTGCTCTGGCTTCATCAAAAAATGTATATGTGAAGGCGTTTACTGTATTATTAACTTTTTCACTTTGATCAATTATAGCGTCCACCAACTCTACTGGAGAGAGAGTTTTAGCCTTAAATGCTGAGATGGCCTCATCGGCTGTTATGTAGCAAAGTTCATTGTCACTCATAAGAATTAGTCCTTCGTTTTGTGATTTTTTGCAATCGCATGTATTGCAGAAAGTGTATTAATTTTATGCTCGTCACTTGAAAAATCTGGCCAGGTGGAAAATTTAACGACAACCATGTTGTATTCTGGCGCTATGTATATCAATTGACCAAATACACCTATGCACATAACGGTCGTTTTATCTTCATCTTCGACCCAAAATTGGTTGCGATATTTTCCATTTGGAAGAGTGGAGCGAAGAGAGGTGTTATGTAATCCATGATTTCCACTTCTGATATCATTAATCCAATCAGTTGGAATGATTTGGTTGCCATCTAATGCGCCGTCATTCAAGTGAAGAATCCCTAAGCGAGCAAAGTCTCTCAGTGAAGAACTAATCCCTCCACAAGAAAGCCCATAACCAGAACTATCAACTGTTATGTTTGCATCATCTTCAGCACCCATTTTTTGCCAAAGTTCCTCACTTATTAGATCAGCGAGTTTTTTACCTGTTACGCGTTCCATTGCGTGTGCAATGACATCGGTTTCTATGGAACGGTATAAAAACCTTTCCCCATGTTCTACTTCTTTTTCTTTAAGTGCTAGCATTTGATCCCAAACGCAGCTCGGCCAATATTCATTTGGATCAGAGCCTTCAGGTATTGGCTTCCAACTTGAGGCCACGTCCATTTTTCCAATATCAGAATCTCGAACATCATATTCTTCTCCAAACTTAACACCAGAAGTCATATCAAACACATGTTGAAGTTTTGCACCGTCCCAGGCAGTATTTCTAAACTCTGGTATATAGTGAGTTATTAGTTCGTTTGGATCCAATAAGCCGCGTCCAATTAGTATACCTGCGACTGTTGAGGTAACAGATTTAGAAACAGATTGAGCAAGATGTAGGGAGTTTGGTTGCATTCCATTGTAATAACTTTCGTGGATAACTTCGCCGTCAATGTGAACCAGAAAACCATCTGTGTAAGTATTGTTTAACATTTTTGAAACTGTGGTATCATCGCCATTAACATCTTCAAAAGTGACGTCTTCAATGTTTTTTAAGTTGTATTTTAAAGAGCTAATATAATTTTTATTATGTTTAATATTAGCTGTAGGTAAAATCTGTCTTATGTTTTGAAAAGTCCATCTATTCCAAGGTGGTCTATCCCAATCAATTAAAGGTACTCTCCATTCTTGTGGGGTTGAGGAACCTATCATGATTGGTGGTATTTTATCAGAATTCTTATAACTTTTCATTTTCAAACCTCGAGGCTTTAGGGTAGTTTGGCCAGTTTTGCTGGCCAAACTGATGTTTTTATTTTAGTAGGTTAGTCCATAGTTTTGTGTACATATCATTTACAGATTTCTCACAAGCAGGAATAAACGTTCCTTTTGCAGCTATTTCTGCAGAAACTACTATTTCAGGAGCAGTAAGCATGTCTTCTGGCATGTATTTTTCTGAACCTTTTATACCATTTGCGTATCTTGCAAATGCTGACATCATTGCAGCATTTTCAGGGAGCATGATAAAGTTTTGGAATATTTTAGCGTTTTCAACATTTTTTGCTTCTTTAAGAACAACTACTGCATCTTGCCATAATGGGTAGCCTTCCATTGGGTGGCCGTAAGCAATATCTGGATTCTTCAATCTAGTACGGAAGCTTGCACCATTCCAGTTTACTCCAGCATAGAGATCTTCTTTTACAAATTTTTCTATGTTACCATATCCCATTGATTTCCAATGTGGCTTTGCTGCAACCAAAGTATCTCTTACTTTCTTTAGAAGCGCTTTATCATCAGTACAAGGTTTTCCACCGTGATACATAATAGCCAAATTCAGCACATCGCCCATCTCTGGAACAACGTTTATATGCCCTTTTAATTCATCAGGCGGATCAAGGAATATTGCAGAAGTATTTATATCACCTTTGTAGAATTTTGTATTAACTGTTACACCAGTTGATCCCCACTGCCAGGGAGCACTGTACTGTCGACCCGGATCCCATTGGGGGTCTGTAAATGCGTCCATAACGTTTTTAAAGTTTGGCATTAAGTCTACTCTGGTATTGAGTAACAAATCTAATGAAACCCATTGCTGGACATACATATTTGATGGAACTGCGATATCAAAACCATGACCACCTGCAGCAACTTTTGCTAGTGCTGTATCATTACTATCGTAATCTGTAAGAGTGACTTTTATATCAAATTCTTTTTCAAATTTTTCAATTAAATCTGGGGGTGTGTAGTTACCCCAATTGTAGATGTTTAGTTCACCGGCAGCATTTACAACTGATCCAGACAGTGCAAATGTTGCAGCTACTAAGCTTGTTATAAGTTTATTTTTCATTTTTTCCTCCTTTTGGTGTCCAAATTTGGACGTTAATCTTTTGCATCTATTTTTTTCGTCCAGTTAGGATGAAAAATATAGCTACAAAAAGAATGCTTATTGTTAATAATATGCTCGCTATTGCATTAACTTCTGGCGTAATAATACGGCGCAATTGGCCCAGCATGTAAGTAGGTAAAGTTTCTTGACCCGCTGATTTTACAAATTCAGATATAACGACGTCGTCAAGCGAAATAACAAAAGCCAGCATAAATCCAGCGATAATACCTGGCCAAATCATTGGCAAAGTTATACGTTTAAAAGTTTTCCAGGGAGTTGCATAAAGATCTGCTCCTGCAGTCTCTAAAGTCATATCCATCAACTCCAACCTTGCTCTAATTGGTAGGTAAGCGAATGGTATGCAGAACGCGGTGTGTGCCATAATCATATACATCATTCCTGTGTATCCTGTTGCGACCTTTATAATTGCAAAAAAGATTAGCAATGCCACTGCAGTGACTATTTCTGGAACCATTAAGGGTTGATTGATGATTGTATATATAAAGGTGCTACCCTTGAATTTTTTTGTTCTAGTTGTCGCTAATGCTGCCATTGTTGCGGCTATAGTTGCAATCGTAGCTGCCGTTGCGGCTAGATACAAAGACCTGAAAGCTGCTTCCTGCACGGCATCATTGTTCCAGGCTGCCTTGTACCATTTTAATGAAAAACCTTCCCAGATTGAAAGAGTTGTCCCATAGTTAAACGAGTATATAATTAAAATAATTATGGGTGCGTATAGAAGTAAAAAAGTGATCAATGCTATGGATTGAAAACCTGGTATCTTCTTTACGGAGAAAGCTCTTTTAAAAGATAATATTTTAAACATTTTCTTTACGATCACTTGTTGAGATTTTTACGTAATATAATAATGCCACTATAACGAGTGCCATAAGAGTTANGGATAAAGCTGCTCCCAATGGCCAATTTCGACCTTGTCCAAATTGCAGCCTAATTAAATTACCAAACATTAAATTTTTTGTTCCACCGAGCACCTGTGGCACGAGGTAAGATCCAAGACATGGGACGAAAACTAAAATTGAGCCAGCTATCATACCTGGTTTTACTAAAGGAATGATAACTCGTCTAAAGCAATTCCATCTTGAGGCATATAAGTCATATGCCCCTTCAACTAGTTTAAAGTCTAATTTCTCAATTGCTGCGTAAACAGGTAATACCATTAATGGAAGGAAAACGTATGTCATACCCACACCAATAGCAAAGTCTGTGTAAAGCATTTGTATTGGCTCATCAGTTAATCCTGACCACTGGAGTAACGAATTCACGACACCTTTGTTTCTAATTAACTCCATTATCGCAAAGGTTCTTACCAGCATGTTACTCCAAAAAGGTACGGTTATTAGAAAAAGCCAAATATTTCGAGTTTTTTCAGAACGGGTTGCTATGAAATAAGCGGTAGGTACACCAAAAGCTATGGTTGATAATGTAGTCCAAAGGGATAGCTTGAAGGATCTCCAAAATATTTTTAAATGAGCGTCAGACCATAAAAGAGTATCATCAAACATGTCTCTTTCAACGATGACGTTTACCCAGGCGTCAGTGGAAAACCTCCAGACAACGCCAGTATAATCACCAGGTGTTAAAAAAGAATAGACAGCTACAATTAGTAAAGGACCTGCGGCAGCTATCATGATTATGAAAAGTGCGGGAAGAGACAAAAGCCAGCGATTTTTAGTGTCTCTACGCAGGCTTTCCAGTTCTGCATNAGATTGCTCAAAAGCTACATTATCTTCAATAGTTAAATTGTTTGATTTATCCATTTTGCTAATCTTATTTACTCTTTAATCTTTCAATATTTGTATTGCATCTACATCAATAACTAGTTCTACTTTTGAGCCAATCTCATATTCTTTAAGCTCGTTTGGTGTGTTTTGCTGTCTCACTGTAAACTCTTCACCTGTATCAAGTTCTAAGTGAAAATGAGTGTCAGTTCCAAAGTATACCATGTTGTTGATCGTCCCTTCAAAAGATTGTTTATTGTTTTGTGATTTAATCAAGCGAACATGTTCNGGACGAATTAAAATTGATTTCTTGCCTGTTATCTCACCCCTAATTTTATTTGTAAGTTCAAGTTTAGTACCATCAGAAAGAACGGCGAAACCATCTTCTAGGTTCGCAGAAAGAAAGTTACTATCACCAATAAAATTTGCAACAAATCTATTTTCAGGATGGTGGTAGATTTCCCTAGGACTTCCTACTTGTAAAACTTTCCCAGCACTCATTACTGCAACTCGATCAGACATAGTTAAAGCTTCCTCCTGGTCATGAGTAACAAAAACAAAAGTAATTCCAGTTTCTGATTGTAACCGTTTTAGCTCAAGTTGCATTTGCTTTCTTAATTTAAGATCAAGGGCAGATAGGGGTTCATCTAGGAGAAGAACTTGAGGTTTTGGGGCCAGAGCTCTTGCTAGAGCTACACGTTGCTGCTGTCCTCCGGATAATTCAGCTGGTCGACGATTGATTAGTTCTTCCATCTTAACTAATTCCAACATTTCATCTACCGTTTTTTTAACTTCTAATTTGCTCATACCCATCATCTCTAGGCCAAAAGCAATATTGCCGCCTACAGTCATATGTGGGAAAAGTGCATAATTTTGAAATACTGTATTAACTGGTCTTTTATTTGGAGGTAAAAAAGAAATATCTTTTTCGTTCAATAAAATTGAGCCTTTGGTCGGGTGCTCAAAGCCAGCAATTAAACGTAGTAATGTTGTCTTTCCACATCCTGATGGACCCAGAAGTGTAAAGAATTCATTGTTTTGTATTTTTAAGGAGACATCGTTTAATGCGAAAACATCTGTATCCCCTTTATAAATTTTTACTACGTTCTGGATATCTATTGCTTCATTATTTTTCATTATTTTTTTTTCATAAGTGTCATTTGAGCGTTGAAAGATGATTTAGTTAAGCTAAACTCAAAGTTCCATAATAAAATATTTATTGCAAGAGTGATCACAGATTAAAATTACAATAATTTTTTTTCCCTTGTTAAATTTTATATTAATTGAAATNAATTAAGATTCAGTGAATAGTTATTAAAGTTTATTTTGGTGTTTATATATGAAAAAAATTGACCATTTTCCTCTAATAGAAATTTATGGCAATCCCTTGTGTCGTGGCCTTCAATATGGTGAGCACGCACGAGAGAGAATAGCTGCATCAATTGATTTATACTCAAGAAGCTTAAGAGATTTAAGCTTAGGTAAAAGTGAAATTTTGGATTTAGCAAATAATTTTATACCTAAAATAACAGATTGGGCGCCAGATTTAATGGATGAAATGAAGGGAATAGCTAAAGGAGCGTCAGTAAGTTTGAGCGAGATAATGTTAATTAATGCAAGAACTGAAATACTTCAATTAGCTGAGCGGGGCGTAAACTTTATTGATAATCATTCTGATGGATGCACTGGTGCTATAATAATGCCCAAAATATCTGCCAGTGGTGAAATAATCCACGGTCAAAATTGGGATTGGAGTGAGGAATGTATAGGTAACACTATTGTTTTACGTGTACTAAAGGAAGATGGGCCAAGTTTATTAACTTTCACTGAGGCTGGTGGGTTGGCTCGCAGTGGTCTGAATTCTGTTGGAATTTCTATAACAGCCAATTATCTAAAATGTGATCAAGATTATAAAACCTTAGGTATACCGCTGCCATTTATCCGACGCCGAGCATTAGAGTGTAGATATTATTCAGATGCCATAAGGTTTGTTGCTACCACTAAGAAATCAGGGGCAAATAATATGATGCTAGCTTCTTCAGAGGGTATGGGCATTAATTTTGAATGCGCACCTGACGAAAGCTTTGCCGTATTGCCGGATACCGATGGTTTAATTGTACATGCAAATCACTGGCAACATGTCGCTGCGTTGTCCAAACTGAAAGATACTGGCATTTCCTGGTCACCAGATAGCTTCTATCGCGATTATCGGGTTAAAGAAAAGTTAAAAAGTTTAAACAGAAAGTTAGATTCTGAGGATTTAAAGGAAGCATTTTTTGACAAATTTGGCGCTCCTTTTAGCGTTTGTGTGCCACCTTATACGGATAATGAAAATGATCCTGGGGCAACAGTTGCTATGGTGATAATGCAGCCAAAGAAGGGACTAATGGAAGTAGCACCTTTCCCAGCCTTAAATAATGATTTTAAATCGTATCAGTTGGAACTCGAAGATAGTAAGTTTTAAANCTTTAAAGGGATACTAAATGATTGAAAGAAAAAATATACTTCATTANCCTAATCCNGATTTAGTTGTTTTGAAGGAGAATCGACCAAAGTGGAACCATCCCGAAACACGTCGACACGGNTTTCATAATTTTTATCGGTTACCAAGATACAATTTATCACTTAGGGCTGCTAATATTTTGCATCTTGAAATGAACATAAATGAAAATATCGGTTCTAGAGCTGATGTAAAAAGAATGACTAATAATGAATTCTTTTCAGGGATGGCAGTCATAAAAGGCCAAGACTTAATTTTTGAAACTTACGCTAAAGATTTCCATGCGGCACACCCACATTTGGCCATGTCTGTGATGAAACTTACTGTAAATTTAATTATAGGAGATCTCATTTCCAAAGGTGTATTAGATCCCAATAATAAAGTTCAAGACTATATTTCTGAAATAGGCTCTGGATATGCTGATGCCACAATTCAGCAAGTTTTAGACATGGATTTAGAAAATGATTATTCTGAAGATTACGGTGACGTTTTTGCTGATGTCTTTCTGCATGAGGCATGTTGGGGATGGCGGTTAGGAACCAAAGATAATCCAGAGATTTCTCAGAAAAAGTTTTTAAAATCTATTAAAAGCATTGGTGGTTCAATAAAAAATAATTCGGGTTACGCAAATTATAAATCTGCAAATACGGAGATCCTCGCGTGGGTAGCTGAACGTGTTAGTGGTAGGAGTTTTTTTGATTGGATAATTGATCTGGTGGAAGCAACTGGGATTGAAGGTAATTGGTATATGTCAACTGATCGGGAGGGTTTTCCAACCTTTTCTGGTGGCGTAAGTTTAAATGCAAGAGATATGGCAAGGTTTGGNCAGCTTTATTGTAGGTATGGCCTTGGAGTTAATAATCTTCAGATAAGTTCAAAGGAATATATTGAAGCGACTAGAAATAGAAATTCACTAACTTTAGATAAAAGAAAAAATTCTCCAAGATATTCAAATCAATCATTCACAAATGGCACCTGGATTGGTCATGGAGGCTACGGTGGACAATTTTTGCTAGTGAACCCTGATACTGGTATTTCTGTATCCTTCTTTTCGGTTTTGTTGAACAAGTCCGCTATGGATTATGATTACCTAGGTGAGATGGTAGGTATGATGGAAAGCGTTGCATCTGACTACTAATATATTTTAAAACTTTTTTTAATAACAAAACGCAGCTGTACTTCTTATTTGTGGCTCCAATCATCTGGATCTTTTGAGTTTCCAGGTGAAAGGCCGATAATATCTCCATCTGTATTGCAACCCAATCCTAGTACCGTTCGATTTGCATAACTAAAATATGCAGTTACTTGGTTTATTTCCAAAATTTCACCATCTGTATAACCTAGATCACGTAATTCAATTATCATGGCTTCAGACACTTTTGATGGATCTTTTGTTAAAATTTTAGAGTATAGCATAGCCATTTTTTGGGCCTTTGATAGAGGTGCTTTTTCTATTTCATTTGACGTAATTGCCTGGCGAATTTTTTGCGATTTATCGTCATCATTTAACAACCTTTTCAATCCAGAAAAGTGATGATCGAAACAATAGTCACAATCGTTTAATTTACTTACCCATACGCCTAACACCTCAAGAAACCATTTTGGAATTGTATTACTGGAATGGTGTAAGACATATTTATATATAGCCATGTGGCCTTCCATCGTATGTGGGCGGAGTGAATGGGACATCATTATATTATCAACGTTATTATCGGGACCTTTTACTCTGTCATACAATTTTCTTAACTTACCTGAAGTTTCCTCGTAAGGTATTGTCTTAATCCATGTCATATTTTGACTTTCTTAAATGTATCGATTTTAATTACTGTTTTGATATTTAAATAGAATAAACAAATTAGTAAAATTATTTTGTAATTCATTGCAGACTTTCAATATCAATAATCTCAAAGGGCAAAGTCAAATTTTAAATATTGTGCAAAAAGATAACATCAAAAATAATCTTCTTACTTTGTTTGTTGGAATCGTGGGAGCGTGGGTTGGTTATATATTGAACATACCTCTTGGCCCGATGTTAGGTGCGTTGGTTTTTGTTTTGATTGCAAAACGTACGTACTCAGCTTTGAAGCTGTCAAGATACTTTTCCTCGCTGGCCTTGTATCTTGGTGGAATTTTTATGGGCAGTCGGTTTCCTAAAGATTTTTCTAGTGCATTTCTTTC
>JGI26060J43896_10000753_pt1 | contig 11917 bp, 10 predicted proteins | sample MarorgKNORR_S2LV_6_FD_43896 | JGI IMG/M metagenome (IMG submission 43896) | reverse complement strand
CAGTGATGGTATCTGATTCTGTAGCATCTGCACCCGGGAAACCACAACCGAGTCCTGCACTACTTTCATCTTCTGAATAGGTCATCACAATCTTTGCTCCAACGATGTTCATCGCATCAGCCCCACTGAGAGAATCTGTTGACAAATCAAGTGCGAACGTACTCCCGTCGTCAATGTATTCTCCACCACTATCAAGCACAATAGTTTCGAAATTTGCAGTTACATTGTATGTTCCAGCCACACCTTGTGATTCAGACTTATCCGGTGCAAAGGCGTAGTATGAAGCCTCTACTGAAGCGGTTAGGACAAAAACTACAACAGCTCCAACAGTCAATGTTTTCTGAGCAGGAATAGCAAATCGGCCAAGCGAATTATTTGAGGATTTTCCGCGGAAATTACACATTATGAAGTGCGCAGCGAAAGCAGCACCCATTCCAGGTACTGAAGGGAAGACTCCATCAGCCCCACTAACCGTTTCCCAATCCATTATTGCGGGGAGTATGGACCAAAAGATTACAGCAGTAAAAGCCGAAACCATCATCACAATGGAATGGGTAGAATCTGGTTTGTACCCCATCCAACGAATAATCAGCAGAGGAACGAAGATACTACCAAGGCCATAGACTGCTAATACTACTAATTTGAATACAGAATCTCCGCCTGGAATGTATAGTCCACCTATTGAAATTGCTGTAGCAAATGCAGCTACAACCAAAGTGACTTTCTTTGTTGTTTTGTGATCCTCTCGCCATTCAGGCTTGATATCATCCGTAATAGCTGCAGTACAAGCTAGAACTTGACTATCTGCAGTTGACATTGTGGCGGCAAAGATAGATGCTAGAATCATACCGATGCCAACAGCAGGCATTGTTTCCATCGCCAACATTGGAAGGCCAAGTTCTGGATCAAAATCATTAGAGCTAAATAAAACGCGACTGGCTAATCCGATAAAAGTAATCATAATTATGAAAGGAGTTTGCCAAACGAAGAACCAAGCCATGGCTTGCTTTCGGTCATTATCGGAGTCAAGAGTCATAATTCTAGAAACAACCTGCGGCTGGCCTGCGACCGCCAATCCCCCAAGGAAGAAAGCTAAGACCCACATTGAAAAGCCAAACATTAGATCTGGCGGCATTATATTTGTTAAAGCAGGATCTTGTGACTCTAGTCCGGCATTAAGGCCACCGAATCCCCCTACTTCTCCCAATGCAATCCAACATAGAATAAGTGAACCAACAATCATAACACATGATTGAACAGCATCTGTCCAAATTGAAGCACGAATTCCTCCAGCATAACAATAAGCGACAACAAGAACAAAACCAATCAATATGCCATATATCTCATCCCACCCCAACATTACAAACAATGCCTTTCCACCTGAAGTAAGTTGAGCCGCAGCATATATGCTTAGGAATAATACCGAAAGAACCGCAGCTAGTTTTGCTTCAGGTGCACCTGCCTTTTCAGCAACAAGCGATGAAAGAGATCGAACATTTCTTCTTTGCCCCTCTTCATGAATGAATTTGTATAACCATGCCCATGCAATTAATTGTCCTAAAGTTGATGCAATGGCCATCCAAATTATGTTGTATCCCATCATGTAAGTAAATCCAACAGCACCAATGAACATGTAGCCCGAATTCCAAGTGCTAACCGCAGATAATGCTGCTAAAGCAGGATGCATACCTCTTCCCGCTACAAGATAATCGTCAGTTGTATCTTTTTTGACACGCATGCTGGCCAAACCAACACCTGCAAATATGCTCAAGAAAAACAAAAAAGAAAGAAGAATACCGATTTCCATAAAACCCCACCTATTGCCACCGAAGAAGCGCCTTATCTTCAACTTCACTCGTCTTTCCAAGGAATACCAAACAGTTCATACTCCCTCCATTAATTTGCGAAAGCGCTTCTAGATTGGTAGAAATAATATTCTGCGAAGGAGTCCCCATGTCACTACAAAGAATTACACGAAACTGATTCAGTGGCATCTCTAGAATGGTTTTCAAAGATTCAACCTTGAACACATCGTATGGAGACTCATCCAAAAAACCATCAAAATTAATCTTTAATTTATCAATCATTGAAACCATAGATTCAACGGCATCAGAAGGCATCATTGGTTTTTGTTGACCAGTGCCAGCGCCGGTCGGATCTAAGTCTAGGAGGGCTAAGGTATGCTGTCCAAGACCCATATTCATCGCAATTACTTCAAGTGGTGATGTAGCAATCCAATCTGAATATGGATATGTCAAAGTCGTCTGTCTACCAAATTTATAATTGGATAATCCAAGAGCACCTGTGACAATGTTTGTAATCGAAATTCCATGGAATACAATGCATTCAATACCTGCTTCAGCAGCCTGTAATTGTAAATCAACATGTGTTGTTGCTTGCAATGGGTCGCCAACGACCAATAAGCCAACCAGTGATTTTTTTGCCAATTCAAATAATAATTCAGGGGATTCAATTTCTGGCCTCATCACTTTAGTGATTTCTCCACATTCTGTTTCCAATAAATCCAATTGGTCTTGTGGCCATAGAGCGGTATAGGCTTCATAGTGAAGAGAATCACATACCATTGCAGCTTGTTTCGCTTCAATAGTCATTGATGAAAACTTACCAGGTCCCATGCCAATTAACACAAGACCACAATCTGGTAAGTTGAGAGTATTGCCATTTTCTGCCGTCACCCTCAAACCCTCCCGTCGCTTGGATGTAGCGAGCATCATGCGTCATTTGAGTGTGCCGAGCGCGCAAACCCGGACTTGGTTGGACTTTTGTAAGTCCAATGGATGGTTGTTTAGCGAGGCAAGAGTTCACCCATTAGAAGGGGATAGAAAAGGCATCCCACTTTTGGATAGTGCCCCCGTTGCAGGAGATTCGGTATGGCAGGGGATGCCAGAAGTAATGGTTGAAGGCAGAGTAAAAGGACCATCCCACTGGACCCAAAGACTGGATGAAGATATTTTCAAAACAATGGAAGGTCAGTGGCCGGCAGCATTCGAAGTTCAAGGTGATTTGCAAATTGTAAAAATTGAACCAGAATTACAACAATTTGAATCAAACATAGCGGCAGCAATGCTACAGCAGTCACCTAATATTCGTATGGTTTGTGCTGATGAAGGAGTTCAGGGCGACTTTAGAATCAGAAAACTAAGAGTTCTCCAAAGTAGAGATGGCAACGAATCAACTCTGACCAGAATTAAAGAAAATGGTTATTCATTATGGGTCGATCCTACCAAAGTATATTTTTCAATGCGCCTTTTAACTCAGAGAATTAACACAGCGATTTGTGCAACCAAACTATCACACAAACTCGGCCGAGGAGTGGTGGTTTGCGATCCATACGCAGGAGTTGGCCCTAGCATGGGTGTGTTATTGGCTGAAGATGGATTAGTTTCTGGCTATCACGTAGGGGATCTAAATCCGCAAGCGGTAGAACTGCTGCGAATGAACATTGAACATTTGGTTTCAAAGTCCTCAAGCAGTAATTTCTCTCCAGCAACAATTCGTTGCGCNGATGCTACTAAATGGGCGATGAATGATGAGTTGGTAGAAAGTTGCGATTTATTATTGGTTAACCTGCCCCATGATAGCATAAGTCATATTCAAAAACTAATTCCACTATTGAAAAAGGGAGATACAACTGTATTGCGGGGCTGGGCTATCATCGATAAGGACGAATTTGAATCGCAAAAACAATCGATAATAGAGGCGATTGAGAACACATCAGCAATAATTGAATCAGTTACTTTAGAAGAAATTAAGGAGTTTTCATCCAGCAAATGTTTTGCTTGTTTTGAAGTGTGGTTATCAAGACCTATCTGAGCGTTTAATTCATCAAGCAGTTGTGCTTGGGCTGTAATATGGGGAACGTAGTTCAATGCAAGTGCGGAGTCACAATTGACATCACAGGAACAATTCCAAGAAAAGATGGAACAAAGGTTTGGTGCCGCGTTTGCGGAACATCCATGGTGCACCATCACAATTGAAAACTACTTCTAAAGTTGAAATCATATGGTTTCAACAGTATCCTCGCCCGTTAATTTTCTCCACGCTGCAAGTGCAAACAAGCAGATTATTTCGATGATACCAATGGGAGCGGGTAGAAGAGACGAATCTTCTGGTAGGTTAGCAGTGTTATCTTCAATGCCAGGGAATTCAGAAGTATTGTATGAATCTTCATAGATCATAAACCAATCTAAATCTCTAGGAATATTTGCACTCAAATATTCATGGTCTTCTTGATTTACCAAGAAATCATCTTCAATTCTGATACCGAACCAACCATCAAGGTAAATCCCCGGCTCGATAGTTATTGCATCGTAAACTGCAAGAGGTTGCTGGTTGTATGATAATCCGAATAACGGGTCATCAGTTCCACCAGAGAGTAAAGGAGGCTCATGAACGCAGACTCCAAAACCATGCCCGAGTGAATGAATGAAATATTCTCCAAACCCTTCGTTTTCAATATGTGTGCGAGCAATATCATCTAACGACCAAGCAGGCGTTCCCGCTTCAATTAACGGGAATGTTAAATTCTGTGCATCATAAACTGCATTATATGCTTTGATTATGGTTTCGTTTTCAGTCCCTCCAACTGCATAAGTCCTAGTGACATCGCTAACCCAATCATTTACTCTCGCACCTAAATCAACAACGACAATATCGCCTACTATGACCTGTTTAGGACCGGCCCCGGCGTTTTCAGGATCGCCATGGGGAATAGCACCATTTGCGCCTGAAGCAACGATTGTTTCAAACGAAGGCCAATCGGGATTAGAACCATTTTCGATCATGGCTCGGTCAATTTCATCTGCGATTTGACGTTCGCTCAAATTAGCCCCCATCAACACCATCCACAATTGTCCCCGAGCAACTTCCTGTCCGATTCCAGCAATGCGGACGGTTTCTCGAATTGAATCATCTTTGTTCGGAGAAATACCGGTTGGTGAAGGCAATTGGCCATTAGCAATACGCGCAGCTTCTGTTTCACACGCCGCTACTGTAGGCAATGAAGCCACCAGTAATATCGCAACAAATGAGAGCGCAAGCACCTTTCGCATAGTTTGCCCTAACGGCAGTCCCTTTTGAAATCGCCTATTTTTTTCATCATTGATTAGGCGGCATATTGATGGCCGTCTTTCCACACCGATACAATATGAGCGAAGTCCCACTAGTCATCGATGTAATTGATAACGGTGGACAATGGACTCACCGTGAATGGAGAATGTTGCGCTACTTGAAAGTAGATACGCAAATCATAGAAAACACAACTCCACTTGAAAATATGCGTAAATTAGACGGAATTATTCTTTCTGGAGGAGCTGCTAGAGTTGGGTTGACAGGAGAACTTGGAAACTGTGCGGCCTATCTCGGATTAGATATCCCAATCCTCGGAATATGCGCGGGCCATCAATTCATGGCCCGGTTCTATGGAGGAGATGCCCGCGAATCTCCGGAACCAGAATTCGGAGCAATGCAAATAGAACTACAAAATGGTGGAGGAAAAATATTCGCAGGAACAAATGAATCTCAAACAGTATGGGAGTCTCACAACGACGAAGTCCACCAATTGCCAAAAGGGTTCTTCATTACAGCCAGTAGTTCATCGTGTCAAATCCAAGGTATGGAAAACGAAAAAGGTGACCGATTCGGATTACAATTCCATCCAGAGGTTAACGACTCTGAATTCGGTAAAGAGATGTTTGATAACTTTGTAGCAGTATGTAGGGCGGCCAAGGATTCAAACTGAATCAAATCTTGAGGTTTGCTTGCCTAGCCAACATTACAATTCGCATACTGTGTTCGAGCATAGCAGCATTTGCCCACGCTTGGTCTAAGTCTGCGCCAACAGCATAAGCGCCATTGCCACGAATAACAACACAACGCATTCCGCCCTGAGTCAGTGCTTCAGCAACTTGCCTTAGGAAGTTTTCAGGGTTGTCTTCATCAGGGTCAACAATGATAATNTTGCCAATNTGTTTCTTTCCAATTTCATCAATTGGTTGAACTACGATCAAATCTTTCTCACAAGATGAGGCGGTTGTATATGCTCCAAAGCAATGTACAACAGCGGCTGGGCCGCCTGTAAGCAAACTCACTGAAGCCAGTAATACTTCCAAAATACGCCATTCTTCAGGAGCGCCGCGCGGTGCTCCAGAACCAAGTTCAGCCGCACACAACCCTCTTTCATCTAGACGTGGTAACAAAGTCATGTGTTTGGTAGAGATCATCACTCCAGGCTTGTCTGGATGTAACATTGCAATAGTACCCATATTAGCTCTAATCAATAATTCTCTATCCAATTGACGTGCTAAGCGAGCAAAATCACCAACAAGGAACGCAGGGACTACAATATCTTCCAAGACGGCTGGAGGCATAGGTGGACTTTCCAAGTCTTCGATAACTTCAGCAGCACCTGCCATCGAACGACGAAGGCGAGCAATTTCAGCATTCAATCGGTCCATTTCTTGCTCTGCTTCTGCTGAAAGAGTAGGCTCCGCAGTTATTTCTTCAACTACAGGTTCAGGTTCTTCTTCTACAGTTTCTTCAACTACAGTTTCTTCAACTACAGGTTCCGGAACTTCCTCAACTTCTTCTTCAACTACAGGCTCAGGTTCTTCTTCTACAGTTTCTTCAACCACAGGCTCAGGTTCTTCTTCTACAGTTTCTTCAACCACAGGCTCCGGAACTTCCTCTTCTACAGGTTCTGGCTGATCTTCCACCACTTCTTCTGCAACAGGGTCATCTTCTTCCTTTTCCGATGGAGGTCCACCAGGAGGGCCTGAAGGTGGACCGGATGGTGGACCGGATGGTGGACCACTTGGTGATTTTGAAGGAGGCCCGCTAGGAGGGCCCGAAGGTGGACCGGATGGTGGACCACTTGGTGATTTTGAAGGAGGTCCCGAAGGCGGGCCACCGGGAGCAGGAGATTCTTCTTGACTCTCTTCCGGCACTTCGGAAGGAGTTTCTATTTCTTCAACAACAGGAGAACTGATATCGCCAGCACCGCCAAAAGCATCCCCTAACATGCTGTCTAATTGGCTTGCTTCGGCCTCTTCGCGAGCTAATTCCGCAGAACTTTTCTTTCCAGCCATAATTCGCCCTCGTCTCATCCACATGGCGCGGCTTAAATAGCGGTTGCGTAACCGATGGCTTGCTTAGGCCCGCTTGGTGTAGAGGTTATCATGCAGGATTGTCATTCCTGCGACCCGAGTTCAATTCTCGGAGTGGGCGCCTACAAATCGACTCCCTCGGGATGTTGATTTTTTTCAAACTAATCATTCAATCGCACTTCGATCCAGCCGTCACTTTCCCTTACTTTATGGATCACAAGAGGACTTTGCTTACGCATTTTACCGACGATTTTCCCGTAAAGGGGGAAAAGAGGAAAGGGCGACCATTCCTTTACTTGACCAGTTTCTAAATCATATCTTGTTTTGTGAAGGGGGCAAGTGATACAACCATCTTCCACCTTACCACCATAGGCCAAAGGCCATGCCATATGTCTACAGAGAGCATCGGTAGCCCGAAGACCGTCTTCATCTCTTAGCACCATTATGCTGCGAAAACCAATATTTTTCATTTTCTTCTTACCCGATTTTAACTTACCCGATTTAACAATTCTATGCCAGACATCATCTTTAATCTGCGAATCCATGTCAATAAGATATAATTGATGCTTTTCAATGTCTGTTTGTTTGCAATATCTCATTAGCAACATTATCGTTGAATAATTATTTCTTTATAACACGTTGAAGGTATGGTATCTATGCAACGGAGAGACAGGTATGGCCCGGCAACCGAATTCACATTCGCGTGTTGATATACTCTTGAATCTTCAAAGTAAATACCGAGGAATAAAAATGTCCGATAAGATGTACCGAGTAGAGATAGCCGACGCCACTGGCCACAGTGTAGTCGAGATGACAAAGACCGAAATTTCCGAGAAAGCTCGTTCCACAGAAGGAACATGGGTTTTCGTCGATGACCGTTTGGTTTCAGCAAATGAAATAGACAACCTGGATATGGCAGACGATGCTAGTGTTCGCTTGATGCCAGGTCTTGTTGGTGGAGCCGATGAACCAACCATTACCGTTGAAATTGCAGACGCCACTGGCCACAGTGTAGTTGAAATGACTAAGAGTGAACTAACAGAGAAGGCAACTTCCTCTGAAGGAACTTGGGTTTTCGTAGACGACCGCTTGGTTTCAGCAGCTGAAATCGATAACCTTGACTTTTCACAAGCATCCAAGGTTCGCCTAATGCCTGGTTTAGTTGGTGGATTCTAAAGTTGATTTAGGACACTTCGCTCTGCCTTTTTACTGAAAGTTGCACCGTCACGCGACGGACAGGTTCAAGAAAGGGTGGTTGGTCGGAAGGTTTGGAGTTGTGTGTTATGGCAGAGCTAGTAGATTATAAATGCGCAGATTGCGGAAGCCTAGAATCGTTCCACCGAGAGCGTAATGGTATCAGTTGTAAGGCATGTGGATCCCGTATCTTCATGAAATTGCGACGCAATGGAACAAAGCGCCTACCTGCAGAGTGAAATCCGCATAATTTCTGAACCTTCCTCGATGGGAGAGTTGAAAGACCTATGACTTTGAGTTGGTCTTAGATGGCGAGCTGGCTTGAGGAAAAGGCGCCAAGGCGTTTTGACGAACTTCTTCTGTCAGACCATGTACGTGAATACCTAAAACGCAGTTCACTGCAAGCAAATCCACCACATCTTCTCATTTCAGGTCCATCAGGGGTCGGAAAAACTGCTGCATGGCGTTTAGTCGCTAGACAAGTCCTCGGCCCTTCATGGCAAGCTACAACTCATATTATTCAGGCTAGAGATTTAGCAAAAACATCAGGGGCAATGAAGAAATTTGAGGAATTTCTTAGGCCCGAGGGATCAAGTTCCAAAGATACATTAGCCGGTCGAACTTCCTTAGATGCTTATTATTCCAATCTCTCTCCAGCAGTTGCGGGCGATGTTGCTCCGGCTGGCATTGAATCATCCGAACACAATAAAGACACCAAAATCCCCATCTCAAGAATCATTGTCATTGAAGATGCGGATTTCCTCGGAAAAACACGACAATCATATCTACGACGCATGGTCGAAGAAAGTAGCCGCAGTGCTAGATTTATTTTTACCGCCAAAACCCCTTCGCGAATCATAGAAGCCTTACGTTCTAGAGTCCAGTTAATTCGTTTTCCAATAATTTCTCGCGAGGATATTGAAAGCCGTTTGAATCAAATAATCACAGAAGAAGGTCTTTCCCCAGATAGGGGAATTATAGGCGACATCGCTCACGTATCAAGCGGGAATCTTCGCAAAGCGATTTTCTTGACACAATTATTATCACAAAGAAATTTACTTAATGATAGGAAAAACCTGCAAACCGTCTTGGCTGCAACTTCGGTTAGAGAGATACAACGCGTTGTTGAAGAAGCACTAAGAGGCAAGGTTCACCAATGGAGATGGGAGAAAAATGGTAGCAAAAATTCACGAGTTCTAAAAGGTGCAATGGGTCAATTAGACGAGTTGATGACAAAATATAATTTCGAAGCAGAAGAAGTCGTTGAACACTTCTACAGCCTATTTACTGCCAGCCGCCTCCATCTCGATGAGACAGTACTTTCACAATTATTGATCGCTTTAGCAGAATGTGACGTTTCTTTGAAAACCTCAGCAGTTGGTAGGATTCAACTTGAATTATTCCTACACCAAGTTGCAGAGATTGGTTCAAAGCAAGTGGTTACATAATCACAACCATCTAATCACAGGATTATTTCGCAAGGCTTGGGCGTGTAGCATAGCTGGATAATGCATCGGCCTCCTAAGCCGAAGACCGCGGGTTCAAATCCTGCCGCGCCCGCTTTTGTCACCAAATAGCGAGTGCCATTGTTCAAGAACTACAGCATGGTAGCGTAAACATGGGCACTCGTAAGGATGGATTGTCCGTTGAACATATCCCCTTTCCAATGCCTGAGGAGCGCTGTGCACTTCATCAAAATTGGAAAAAATTGACATTTTTACACTGGGAAGTAAATCCCGATGAACTACGAAAACATCTTCCAGCGGGATTAGAACTCGATTTATTTGAAGGAAAGGCTTACGTCGGTTGTATTCCGTTTATGATGGAAAAAGTACGACCGCNTATGATACCCTGGATTCCAGGAATTTCGACATTTGGTGAAACTAATATTCGCGCCTATGTCACAAAAAACGGNATTCCTGGTGTATTTTTCTTGACCCTAGATGCACAAAGCCGAGTAACATGCTTCTATGCCAATCGCCGATATGGGTTGACTTATCGCCACGCAAAAGCAAAGGTGCATGGTAGCCTTGAGCAAGGTTATCATTGGACTTCTAAGAGGAGTAAAGGGGGATATTCATTAGAAGGCTCTGCAAAGAGCGTTGGTGTACTTCGCCAAGCAAAAGAAAACACTCTTGAATACTTTTTATTTGAACGCTATAGCCTTTACACCGAACGGCGAGGTGTGCTTCATCATGGATATACTCACCATGTTAAGTGGTGGTTTAGCGACGGTGAAGCTGAGATCAAAAGCAATTCTTTGGTTGAACATTATGAACTTGGTATTGAAGATCCCTTAACCCCCGACCTCGTACATATCTCAGAAGGTGTCAAGGTTGTAACATGGCACATAGTGCCAATTGAAGGTGAATAATATGGCGGAAACAGATGTGATATTATTGGATGGAGATTGTGGTTTATGCAATCATGTAGCTGTCTTTCTTCATCCGAGATTGGCTGAGAAATCAAGTATTCGCTTTCTCGCCATTGAAAGCGAAGAAGGGCAATCGCTAATCGCTACCTTCTCCGATAAATTTCAACAGGCGGATTCAGTTTATCTCATTCGAAATGGCAAGCCATACATGAGGTCGGCAGCAGGAATACGCATCATTCTCTATCTCAAATGGTACTATCGAATGTGGTATCCCTTGCTGTGGCTAATTCCACTACCACTTCGCAATATTGGTTATCGCATAATAGCTAAGTATCGGCATAAGATTTTCAAGCAGCCAGCGATTTGCATTTATCCAACCCTCTTATCATGAATTGAAAGTTTTCTAAACGATGACAATGAGGCGTAACAATGCAAGAAAGGTCGTGGCTCAAAATAGTCATGGCAATTCTTCTCACCATATTGGTTGCATCAGGGTCTTATGTCATCACCGTCAATATTGGTAAAACAGAGGATAAAGAAGAAGAACAGATAGAATGTATAGGTCAACAGATTCTAACTCAAGAGGGTTGTATTGATCTAGAGCCAGAACCGCCAAAACCAGAGGATTGTACCCCCTTACAAGTTTGGCGTGACGGAAATTGTCACGCTATAATGGCACCACAGAATTTGACATATGGTGCAGAAGTGATGCAATGGAAAATCGGAGAAATTCACACACTGACTCCATCATTTGACGGCGATGGACCTGATTCGTGGATGGTGTATCCAGCCTTTCCATCATTCATTTCCATAGACGAATTTAGTGGTGAAATCCTCGCAACCCCTCAAGCCGAACACAGTAGCACCACCCACGCCATTATCGCCTCAAATAGCGGTGGTGTTTCAACAACTAATCTCACAATTTCAGTAATTAATATTCAGCCCATGTTTAGTTATCCCTCACCCCAATGGACTTTTGTTTTGGGATATTACGATGAGTTACCATTGCCACTAATTGGAGACATGAGTATAGACAATTGGGATATAACGCCAGAACTTCCACAGGGTTTGGTAATTGATTCAAATGGACGCATAGGTGGAACAGCGACCATATTAGGCAGCACAAACCATAGCGTCATAGCAACCAATTCGGGAGGTTCTGCAAGTGCAGAAATTCAAATCATTGTAGTCGATGAAGCCCCATCACTTTGGTATGCAGCACTAG
>JGI26060J43896_10000751_pt1 | contig 11928 bp, 11 predicted proteins | sample MarorgKNORR_S2LV_6_FD_43896 | JGI IMG/M metagenome (IMG submission 43896) | reverse complement strand
GCCATGGCTGCCAGTAGGCCGGACAGCCAGGCAGTCGAGGGATCCTCATCCAGGTCGGACGGGTCGAGGCCGGCGCCGATGCCCGGGTTGGTGGGGTCGGGATCNCCGTCGGCTGCGGCGCCCGGCATCCGGGACATCCTGGCCAGGTAGGGGCGGTACGCGTCGACGGACGCGGAGGCCCATGCCGTACGGGTCACCGGCCGCAGGCGCAGTGCGCCGCCGTGCGTCACCTGCAGCCCGGTGCGGTCCGCAATCTGCAGTTCGGCGACCCGCAGCAGCGACTCATATTCGATGCGGACCAACGGATCCACGTTGGGTTCGCTGCTTCCTTCCGAGGCAACGGCCATGGCGATCTGGCGAGCGGGATCCGGCCCACCCGCACTGCCGCCGAAGGGCTGGCCGCCGGGGAGGCCGGGCATGCCACCCGTGCCCGAGAAGCCACCGCTGAACATCCCTCCTAGCGCCTCGAACAGCCCTGCGAACGGGTCAGGCTGGTCGCCGGACGCGCCGGGACCCTGTGGATCGTCGGGGTCGTCCGGGCCTCCGGGGCCGTCACCCGGGAACTCTGGTGGATCCTCGCTGCTCACGGGGGCACTCTATGACGGTGACCAGCCCCGCCTGCCTGCGCCCCACCCGTCCGTGAGGGTCGTCGTGACCGGTTCTACCGGTGCCGTCGGGCGACGGGTCTGTGCCCGTCTCGCTTCGGACGGCCATGACGTGGTGGGACTGGATAGGCGTTCCAGCGTTCCACCGGCGCCCGGCGTCCAGATCAGGGTCGTGGACCTGGCTGTCGCCGACCTGCGTGACCTGCTCACCGGTGTCGATGCGGTGGTCCACCTGGCGTCGGGGGTGATGGCAGGTGACGTGGATGGGAACACGGGGCATGACCGACTGGCGGTGGTGGAGAGGCTGCTTGCCGCAGCCGNCGACGTGGGGGTCGGCCACCTGGTCGTGCGGTCCTCGGCCATGGTCTACGGAGCGTGGCCCGACAACCCGGTGCCCCTGACCGAGGACGCGCCGGTGCATCCCTGCCCGGACTTCCTGTTCGCACTCCACCGTGCCCGGTTGGAGGAGATGGCGGCAGNGTGGGCTGACGGCGANCCGGANCGTGTGCTGACCGTGCTGCGGCCGGCGGTGACCGTGGCCGAGGAGCGTCCCGGCGGGTTGGCCAGCATGATCGGTGCGGCGACCTCCATCAGGAGTGACGAAGGCGAACCGCTCGGCCAGTTCCTGCATTCTGACGANCTGGCGGACGCAGCTGTCTGCGCTGTGGCCGCCCGCTACGACGGCCCACTCAACGTGGCGCCCGACGGCTGGATAGGCGTGGACGTGATGGCCGAACTGGGTGGGCCGGGGCCGCGGCTGCGCCTGCCGGGCAGTTTGGCCGCGCTGGTGGGACGGGTGCTCTTCCGGGTCGGTCTGTCGCCTGCGCCTCCNGGGGTGTTCCCCTACACGGTGCATCCGTGGGTGGTCTCCAACGACCGGTTACGCGACCTGGGTTGGGCGCCGTCGCATTCCAACGAGGAGGCNTACGTGGCCGGTCACGAGCCGGGCGTACTGGACCGCCTGACCGCCAGGTCCAGGCAGCAGCTTTCGCTGGCGGCGGCAGGGCTGCTGNTGGNGGCCGTNCTGGGCGTGGTCGTCAGGCTGGTGCGGCGCCCGCGTCGGCGCTGACCCCCACCGACCGGCGTGTCCCCGTACGATTGCGCCCGATGCCCGCTGGAACGTCTGCCGATTCGGAGCCTGACCTGCCGGTAGGCGTGCCGTCTGCCGCTGGTGCGCCGACCCCGGACGCCCCGGATCCGGACACCTGGCTGGGGCTGGGTGTCGGCGCCCTTCCCGTCGACGAGGTCACCAGGTGGGCGGGCCGGCCGGACTGCGGGGCGGTGGTGGTGTTCTGCGGAAACGCCAGGGACCATTCCGACGGGCGGGTCGGGGTCACCGCCCTGGAGTACGAGGCGTACGAGTCCCAGGTGGTTCCGCGTCTTGCGGGTGTGGCCACCGAAGCCCGAAATCGATGGCCGGTGCTGGCGAGGATTGCGATGCTCCACCGCGTGGGGCCGCTGGCGATCGGTGAGGCGGCCGTGGTGGTGGCCGTCTCGTCGCCCCACCGCGACGCCGCATTCGACGCCTGTAGGTGGTGCATTGACAGCCTCAAGTCCACCGTTCCGATCTGGAAGCGCGAGGCGTGGGATGGCGGCCAGAGTTGGGGCCTGGAGGCGCAGCACGTGACTGACCTGGTTGACGTCGACGGGAGCGCCTGCGGGGACGGTCCCGATGACCGGTCCGGTTCGGCGGGGGTCGGCCGGTGAACCCGGCGGTGTTGTTCCTGCTGGGCGGGGTGGCGCTGGCCGTCGTGCTGTCGGTGGTCGTGTGGTTGTTCAGCCGACCGAAGAACCGAGTTGAGGATCCGAACCACATTCGGCACACGCTTCGGGCCCTGCGGATGGAGTCCAGAGACCGCCCCGGCCCAACCCACGGTGAGGGCGGTGTGCGGATCCTCGGCCATGAGGACCACGAGTCCGGCCCCGCCGACGGCCGGCAGGACGGCTAGGAACACTTCATGGCCCGCGACCTGGCGATCGACCTGGGAACTGCCAACACGCTGGTCTACGCCCGCGGGGAGGGCGTGGTGCTGGCAGAGCCGTCGGTGATCGCCATAAACGAGCGCACCGGTGAGGTCCTGGCCCTGGGTGAGGAGGCCTGGCAGATGATCGGGCGGACCCCGACGCACGTGGTGGCGAAGCGGCCTCTGCGAAAGGGTGCCATCACCGACTTCGACGTGACCCAGCGCATGGTGCGACTCCTGATGCAGAGGGTCGGCGTCAGCCGGTTCAACAAGCCCAAGGTGCTCATATGCGTGCCGTCGGCGATCACCGCGGTGGAGCGGCGGGCGGTCACCGATGCGGCACGCAGATCAGGGGCGGCCGACGTGCAGCTAATCGAACAGCCGATAGCGGCAGCGATCGGGGCGAACCTCCCGATCAGTGAGCCGATCGGGAGCATGGTCGTGGATATCGGGGGAGGAACCTCGGAGTCGGCGCTGCTCTCGTTGGGTGGGGTGGTGGTCCTGGAGGCGGTCAGGGTCGGATCCTTCGAGATAGACGCTGCGATACAGGCCTACGTGCGTCGGGAGTACGGGCTGTCCATCGGTGAGCGCACCGCCGAGGAGATCAAGTGCCACATCGGGTCGGCGGCTCCCGCGCCCGACGAGGTCCGGGCCGAGATCACGGGCCGGGAACTCATGAGCGGCTTTCCCAAGACGGTGGTCCTGACACCGGCGGAGATCCGCCAGGCCATCGAGGAGCCGGTGTCCGCGATGGTCGAGTCGGTGCTGATGTGCCTCTCCCAGGCTCCACCGGAACTCGCCCAGGACCTGCTCGCTCAGGGCATCTGCCTCGTGGGAGGTGGAAGCCTGCTGCGTGGTCTGGACACCCGGCTGTCCGAGGAGACGGGAGTCCCCGTGGTCTACGTGGATACGCCGATGGAGTGCGTGGTGAAGGGCGCAGGCCAGTGCATCGAGTCGTTCGACGCGATGCGGGCCATGTTCATGGACAGTCGCCGGTAGTACCCGGGCCGAGCATGTCCTCGGCGGCCTGTCGGACCTGCCAGTCGCGGTCCTCGAGGGCGCGTTCCAGGGCTGCTCGACGTCGTTGCCCTCGAACGCTGCAGGGCCAGTACGGCCCGGCGTCGGACCGGAGGTCGGTCCCTGAGGCCACCCAGTACCGCCGCTCGGCCCCGCTCGTGGCCGAGCGCTCCGAGAGCGGCCACGGCGGCCTCCCTGCAGAGAGCGTCCTCGTGGCCTCCGGGTTCCGGTCCGGCCACCACAGCGAGGGCATCGACGGTCGCCTCGGCGACCTCCGGGAGTTCCCCGGCCGCCCAGCAGGCCACCTCTAGGACTGAGTGGTCGGCATCCTCCAGGCAGGCCAGCAGGAGTCCAGTCAGCACCGTGGCGCGCTCTGCGGCATCGCGCCGCCCGGCATCGGCTTGGTCGGATCCGGCGGTGTCGGGTCTACCGGCCTCGTCGTCGGTCGGGCCTGCGCCGGACTGGTCCGGACCCGCCAGGGCCTCCAGGGCCCGTCGCCGGACAGCGGGTTCCGGGTCGGCCAGGCCGGTCGCCAACTCGTTGGTCGTGAGTCCGTCGACTCCACCTGAACGGGCGATCCGATCCAAGGCACCGAGTGCGGCTGCCCGAACCGGTGCGGTCGGATCCGTCAGGAGGTCGCGTGCCAGCCGGGCGTCGCCCCCATGGCCGGCGAGGATGACCCGTCGACGACGGGTGGATACCTCGGTGTCGGGCGCCGGATCTGGATGGACGTGTCGACCCACAGGCGGTGCGCCATCGGTGGGGGCGCCGTCTGCCTGACCGGTGGCCTCGTGGTGGTCGGGTCCGGTCACCGTCAGCCGATGGCCTGTTCCACGAGGAACCCTGAGAGGAACAGGGTGATGCCGATGGCCGTGGCCGTGGCCACACCGCCTATGACCACGAAACCGGTGAGCAGGACCACGGAACGGACCCGGTGCCACCAGCGGATGTGGGCCCGATGGCCTGTGACCACGCGTCGTGGGGGCTGGAACCAGACACCGAGACGTGCGCCCGGAGCCCAGGACCGGTCGATCGCGTACTCGACCTCACCCGATGGCGGCAGGAGCGTGCGCCCGGCACGGTGGAGGAACCCTGTGTGTACGACCGTCGGGTCCGGCCATGTGGCGGTGCCAGACGAGGCCCCGACCATGGCAGGCTGGACGGCCCCCGGTGGCAACCGGCGGGATAGCCCGTAGCCGACGGCGCCCAGGACCAGCACAATCAACCACGACGACACCAACAACGGCACCGGGACCCAATCGCCTGAAATGGGTGAGAGCAGTTCCACGTCGGGAAAACTACCCGTGTCGGGTACCGGGTCCGGGCGCGGGGCCCGTCGGCTCGGACGTCTTCGCCCAGATGGTGGCTTTCGTCTTCGCCCAGGTGACGGTTCCGCCGGTCGAAGGTGGATCGGTGCCCTTGTGTTTCTCGTCGTGGCGGCGGCGCTGCTCCTGACGTTCATCCGACTCCCGTACTTCGTGTTTCGGCCGGGTTCCGTCCAGGCCCTCAGCGACAGGGTGACCATCACCCGTGGCGAGAGGTTCGATCCCGTGGGTGAGGTGTACTTCACGACGGTCCGGCAGGACTCCACCGTGAACGGCTGGGAGTACCTCGAGGCGAGGTTGAAGGGTTCCCTCACGCTGATCGAGGAGGACCAGGTGCTGGGCGGCCGGAGCCGAGACGAGAACCGGTTGTTCAACATGAGGTTGATGCGGGTATCGAAGTCGACGGCGGTCGCCGTGGCCCTCCGCCACCTCGGCGTCGACCCGATTGAGGCGACGGGGGTGGGCATGGCACAGGTGGTCGGGCCCTCTGCCGGGCTGTTGACCACCGACGACGTGATCCTGTCGGTGGACGGAGTCGAGGTCCGCGAGGCGATGGACCTGGTGCATGCGATCGGGGATCGGATTTCCGGTGAGGTGGTGCGGCTCGAGGTGGAGCCGGTACGGGGCGGAACGTCGCGGGTGGTCGAGGTGACCCTCGGGGAGCGGGAGGATGATCCGACCGTCGGCTTCCTCGGCGTCGTGCCCCAGACCCGCTGGGAGGACGTGGACGACCTTCCGGTGGACGTGCTGGTGAACACGGGGCGGGTTGGCGGCAACTCGGCCGGACTCGCCCTGACGTTGTCGATCCTGGAACTGGTCACCCCGGGGGAGCTGACCGGTGGTCTGAGGGTGGCCACGACCGGCACGATCGACATCGGGGGCAACGTGGGTCCGATCGGGGGCATCATCCAGAAGGTGGTGGCTGCGGAGAAGGCCGGAATCGACCTGTTCCTCGTGCCTACCACCGAGCTGGCCGACGCACGGGCGCATGCCGGCGACCTGGCCGTCGAGGGCGTGTCTACTCTCGACGATGCCCTGGCGGCCCTGGCCAGGCACGGAGGTGAGAGTCGCATCCTCGCATTACCGGGTGCCTGATTCGTTCCCGGCCCGATACGCCAGGGTACCCGACCCGTGTCATCTCCTTTACTCACGGGTATCCGATCAGTGCCCGGCCGGCTTCTGCCGCAGGCGTGGTGACGAGGTCCGGCTCGCACGGCTGTTGAACATGTCTTCTGGGTTGGTTTGCTGATCCGGTGACCCTTCGCAGGGTGCTTCTCATAGGCTCTCCCCATGCGCCCAGAAGACGCCCCGCCGACCGGTCCGCGCCCATTCCCCCGCCAACGGCGTCGCCGTTCGCCGGGCTCCACGAAGTTCCGCATGCTGGCCGGTGGTGTCGTGTCGGCGTTGTTCGTCCTGATGCTGTCGCTGCGTGGCATCGCAGGGTTCTGGACCGACTACCTGTGGTTCGACGCCCTCGGCCACGAGAACGTCTTCGTATCGGTGTTCGGTGCCCAGGTGGTCCTGGTGGTGCTGTTCACCCTGTTGTTCTTCGGGCTCCTTTACGGGAACCTCACGGTCGCCGACCGCCTGGCACCACCCATCCGGCCGCCCGGACCGGAAGAGGACCTGCTGCGCGGCTACCACCTGGTGGTGGGCCATCGCAGGGGGCTGGTCCGCCTGGTGCTCTCCGGCCTGTTCGCGGTCATCGCCGGACTGGGAGTGTCGGGGCGTTGGCAGGAGTGGCTGCTGTTCACCAATGCCGTGGACTTCGATATCACCGATGCACAATTCGGTCGGGACCTGGGTTTCTACGTATTCCGCCTGCCGTTCATGAGCTTCGTGATCGGATGGTTGTTCGCCTCGCTGATAATCGTCCTGGTACTCACCACGATCTTCCACTACATAAACGGCGGCATCCGACTCCAGTCGGTCGGCGAGCGGGTACAGCCGCAGGTCAAGGCCCACCTCTCGGTCCTACTCGGCCTCGTCGCCCTAGTGCGAGCTGGCGACTACTGGCTGGCACGATTCGAGTTGACCACCTCGGACCGGGGTGCCGTGACCGGAGCCAGCTATACGGACGTGAAGGCGCAGCTCCCGGCGACGAACCTCCTGATCCTCATCTCCCTGTTCGCCGTCGTGTTGCTGCTGGTGAACATCAGGCGGCGCGGCTGGGTGCTGCCCACGCTGGCTGTCGGATTGTGGGCGTTCGTGGCGCTGGTAATGGGCAGCATCTACCCGGCGGTCATCCAGAGCCTGCGGGTGGAGCCGGCGGAGTCCGAGAAGGAGGAGCCGTACATAGCCCGGAACATCGAAGCCACCCGGGCGGCGTTTGGCCTCAACGAGATCACCGTGGTGCAGCTTTCCGACTTCGACAACAGGATCGACGCATCCGACCTTCGTTCGAACAGGGGGACGGTCCGCAACATCCGGATCCTGGACCCGCTGGTCGTGCAGGGCACCTTCGACCGGCTGCAGGGCGAGCGCGAGTACTACACCTTCGCCGACGAGATGGACACCGACCGCTACACCATCGACGGTGAGACCACCCAGGTGCTGCTGGGCACCCGCGAGCTGGAAGTGAACGAGAACCGGTCGTGGGAGAACCAGCACGTGGCGTTCACCCACGGTTACGGCGTGGCCATGGCGCCGGTGAGTCGGGTGAAGGGCTCGGGAGACCCCGACTTCTTGGTTGGCGACCTCCCGGTCTCGATCGATCCATCGGTCGACGTGACCCTGGATCGGCCGCAGTTGTACATGGGAGAGGGACTCGACGGCTATGCCGTGGTCGGCGCCACCCGCTCCGAGGTGGACTACACCGACGAAAACCAGGAGACCCAGGCGGTCCGCTACGCCGATATCGGTGGCGAGGGCGGCGTCGGCATGGGGACGTTGATCCGTCGGGCGGCGTTCGCCCTGCGCTTCGGCCAACTGGAGCCCCTGATCTCCAACTTTGTGACGTCGGACTCGCGGGTCTTCTACGTGCGCGACGTGCGGGACCGGGTAGAGAAGCTGGCCCCGTTCCTGCACTTCGACGCCGACCCGTACCCGGTCCTGCTCGACGGTCGGATCCTCTACGTGGTGGACGGCTACACCACCACTGATCGGTATCCGTATTCCCAGTTCGCATCCTCAGGCGAGCTGTCGCGTGCCAGCGGCCTTAGTCGCGAGCGCTTCAACTACTTGCGTAACTCGGTGAAGGCCACGGTGGATGCCTTCACCGGCGAGGTCATCTTCTACGTGGTGGACGAGGGTGATCCGCTGGTGGCTGCGTACGGACAGGCCTTCGCGGGCCTGTTCACGCCGGCGTCCGAGATGCCGGAGTCGCTGGTCGCCCACCTGCGTTACGCGGAGGACCTGTTCCGGGTCCAGAGCGAGGTGTGGGGCCGCTACCACGTCGAGGACACCCAGAACTTCTACCAGCGGGCATCGGAGTGGTCGGTCTCCCAGGACCCGGGCCGGACCGGCGAGGGAGCGGCGAACCTGGCCGTCGTCGACGAGGCGGGGTTCCGGATCGGCACGACGCGTATGCGCATGGCGCCCTACCGGACCATGGTCGCGTTGCCTGATGGCGAGGATGCCGAGTTCGTGATCATGAGGGCGTTCGTGCCCCTGGACAAAGATGACGCCCGTAAGGAACTGGCCGCCTACATGGTGGGTCGGAGCGACGGCGANCAATACGGCGAGTTGATGGTCTATCGACCGCCGTCGTCNAACTTCGACGGCCCGGCATTGGCCGAGGAGCGGATCCGCAACGACGAGGCGGTGGCGAGCCTCCAGACCCTTCTCAGCCAGCGGGGGTCGAACGTGCTGTTCGGCGAGCTGCTGCTGGTTCCGATCGAGAACTCGATCCTCTACGTGCGACCCCTGTACGTGCAGGCCGAGGGCGACAACACCGTGCCGGAGNTGGAGAGGGTGATCGTGGCCGTGGGTGAGAAGGTCGTCATGGCCAACTCCCTGCAGGAGGCGCTGGAGGAGTTGACCGAGTCGAAACTGGCCGCCCTGTTCTCTGGCATCGGCGGCACGGTGGTCGACNCGGACCAGGATTCGTCGACGTCGGATGGCGATTACGGGTCAGGTTCCGGGGCCGGCGACACGGACGGATCGGGTGTCGACGCCNGTGGTCACGAGGTCGACGGTGAGATTCCCGAAGACGTGCAGTCGATCGTGGTCGAGTTGTCGAAGCTGCAGCAGGCGTCGGCTGCTGCACTCTCGGAGGATCCTGCGAACTGGCAGGAGTTCGGTCGCATCCAGGCCCGGATGCAGGACCTGCTGGACGCCCTCGAGGACGCAGCCGGATAGTACGCAGCAGGCCGGTACCCAACCGGCTGCCGGGCAGGCGTTCGGTACTAGACGGTCGGCTGCCAGCCGCTGGTGCGACGGCCGGATCCGTGGCTGTCTCCGGTAGGAGTGNCGGACCGTGCCCGNGCTGGCGAGTCGGCGGTGAGGTCCACGAACGATTCGTCGCCGGCCAGATCCGGAGTCGGCACGGGAGCGATGGCGTCCTCGCTCAGGGCGATGGCGGTGGAACCGGCGACCTCGGCGATGCGGGCGTTCAACTCGACGGCCACGCGGGACAGTTCGGCAGAGAGNCGGGCGACCTGGAGTCGCAGGTCCATGACCTCGTCGGCGTTGTCGTCTCCGGCTGGCGAGTCACCGACGACGTCGAATCGACGCTCGACCGTGTCAACGCGTTCGGTCAGGTCCCGTAGCCCGTTCACGAGGTCCAGGAGGGTCTGTTCCGGTGAGGCCATCTCGGAATGGGCGGTCGACCGGTTGGAGCGGCGGAAAGCCATGGGGCGACTGTAGCCACGACCGGTGGCGGGTCCGGGGCACGGCCGGGTCCGGTCTGGCCGTTCTGCCCGTCGGCGGGTCCGGGGCGTGGCCGTGCCTGTTGGGCTGTTCTGCCCGGCGGGTCTGTCGGGCGGTGCGGCACGTGTTACCTGCCATGTCCTGCCGGTTGCGTCAGGCCCGCGCGTCGGGCCTATCGCGTCGGGGTTGTGGTCGCGGGCGCCATCGTGCGCAATGCCGCTTCGCTACCCTGCCGACCGTGACTGGGTTCCGGCTCTCTGTGGTTCTGCTGGCCGTCATGGTGCTGGGTTCGTCGTGCGCGGGACACGACGGGCGTCAGATGGTCGCCAACGGAGTGGGGTTCACGCCAGAGCAGACCGTGGGGGTAGTCGAGGAGGCGCCAGCGCATTCGGTCGCAGCGGATCGGGCACGGGTCGAGGGCCGGAACACGATCGGCTCCGTGGTCACCGAGATNATTTCCGGATCGGTCGGGGCGGATGCCTCCTACGAGATCTCCACCCCACAGTTGGATGGCGTCTGGGAGGACGACCCGCTCAACGTGGCCCTCCGGAAGCCGGTCCTGTCCGAGATAGCCAGGTTCGCCGATGACCTGGTCGTGGATGAGGAGGTACCCGTTGGGGAGGGGTTGCTGACCGGCGNGGCGATGGTGCACCTGCTGGANGACCGGGTGCTGAGCGTGGTGTACGACTTCGAGGTCGTCTCCGGTGGCGCCGCCCGGCCCGTCGAGGTGGTTTGGTCGGTGCTCCTGGACCTGGACTCGAGCGCTCCGGTGGGCATCGGCGACCTGTTCCTGGCGGGGAGTCCGTGGCCGGAGATGGTCGCCTTCCTGGCTCGGCAGGATCTGAAGACGCGGCTGGGTGAAGGCGCCCTCTGGGGAGAGGGTGTGGGTGATGGCACCGGGTTGGAAGCCGCGGAGGAGAACTTCCGCCTCTTCGGGGTCACGACCACAGGCCTGGTGCTGCGTTTCGAGCGGTACCAGGTTGGCCCGGGTACCTATGGGGCGCCGGAGGCGACGATCCCGTGGTCGTCGCTGGCCAGGCTGGTCGACCCTTTCGGCCCGGTGGGGCACCTGTTGCCGTAACCGGTGCCTTTGGTTGGCGGGGTCCNCCCGTGGCTGTGAGGTGGTCCTCTGTCGGGCGCGCCCCGCTGCCGGGTCTTCCGGTTCAGCTGCCGTTTCCGGGAGCGTGGTCTATCTCCACCACTTCGGACCTGTCGGCGATGGTGGCAAGGACCTTCGCCAACTCGACGTCGGCCATTCCGCGGACGTCGATGGTGGTCTGGCGGAGGCCCTGAGATGAATCGGCGGACTCGGTGGTCAGGACGCCCATGATGCGTCCACCACCGGATTCGAGGCCCATGAGCAGGGCGTCAAGCGTGCCGTGGCCCGGCTGGTACCGGACTTCGAAGCGCCGGCGGGAGCGTCGGAACAGGACGTACGGCTTCAGTGGGCCGAACGTGACCACTACAACCAGCGCCATGGCGCCAGACGCGATGGAGACTACGTAGAGGCCCATGGCGGCCGCTATCCCGAAGGCGGCGGCCATCCAGAGGGTGGCCGCAGTGGTGATGCCGGTGACGGTGAAGCCGCTGCGGATCATGGCGCCGGCCCCGATGAAGCCGATGCCGGTGACCACCTGGGCTGCGACCCGGGAGGGGTCGTTCTGGGGGCCGATGACTGCGTAGGCCCCGGCGATGGTGAAGAGGGCGGCACCGAGGGCGACCAGCGAATGGGTGCGGAGCCCGGCCGTCTTGTGACGGGTCTCGCGTTCCAGGCCGAGTACCGCCCCCAAAGCGAGCGCGAGGGCCAGCCGACCGATCAGTTCAAGTGAGCTGGGGGCGTCCACAGACTCGAGCCTGCCACAGGGGATCTGGTCGTGGTCAGATCGGTGGCTCCGGAGAGCCGGCCCGGTCCTACGACCAGCGTGACGAGCTGGCGAGCGACTCGATGGGCAGTCGGATGTCGAAGCGCCTGCGCACCTCGGCGTCGTCGTCGGGCGACACGTGCGCCGGGAAGTGGCTTGAAAGGATCCCCGAGGCGATGACCCGGGCCCGTTCCTCGGCCGTCGTGGCCCCGGCGTCGAACCAGTCGGCGGGGCTCACCCTGTCGCCGACCTCCGGATAGATGTACTCGCTCTGCATCATCGAGAGCGTCTGGTCCTGGCCGAGGAAGTGGCCGGCGCCGAAGATGACCGACTTGATCGTCTCGAT
>JGI26060J43896_10000749_pt1 | contig 11947 bp, 9 predicted proteins | sample MarorgKNORR_S2LV_6_FD_43896 | JGI IMG/M metagenome (IMG submission 43896) | reverse complement strand
TATTACCAGATTCTGTGGTCTGTACGGAGACGATGAGCATCAAATCATGGTGGCCCCAAGCTAGATTCGCGGGATTCTTACTTGTCAATGTGGCATTGGCAACCATAATCTTCGTTTTGTTCANNGCGGCGGGCATTATCGGCGTTAATCCCGATTCNGAGGGTGATTCAGAGGTCATGGACGCTGAGATGGCGGATTGAGGATGTCAGAATCGTCAAACTCAGNCACCCCTCTATTCGCTTGGGCACTGCTTGGTGTGGCGCTGTTGGCCGTTTCCAGCGCAGGTGTCGTGCTTCAGGCTATGAGTGAGGTACCGCCTCTGCTTCGGGCTTCGTGGAGGATGCAGGGCACCGCCCTAATCCTCTTGCCAGGCTTTGTTTATCAGTTCAGGGCGATGGGAAGCGGCGGAGTTAGCACGAGGGACTGGCAAATTATCTTGGCTTCGAGTGTGTTCCTTGCCATCCACTTTGGTGCATGGGTCTGGTCACTCGATCACACCAGCCTAGTACACAGTCTACTGTTCGTCTCGATGCACCCTCTAGTTCTCGTACTGATTATGCCCGCAATAGGATTAGCGGTGCGCCGAGGCCACATTACCGGAGTGATGGTNGGAATCACCGGCGNCCTNCTGTCNTTGGGTGACGTTGAGGCTGGGGGCGAGATCACTGTCTTAGGNGATGCAGCCGCGTTNCTCGGCGCTGTCACTGTGGTGGGCTATCTGCTCGCCGGCAGGCATCTTAGGTCGGAGAGGAGGATGCCGATATTCGTATATGCCTTCCCGGTCACCTTCGCAGCCGGCATCTGGCTGGCTCTGGCCGCTATCTCGCAAGAGGGTGCNAGCATGACCGATGTNGTGCCTGAGATATCTCTGCTAGGATGGNCGGACGCATTGTGGCTGCCATGGATAGCATACCTCTCTNTGGGCCCAGGGTTGTGCGGNCATACGGGCATAAACACTGTACTGCGCTGGATTACTCCCATCACAGTCTCCATCACCTTGCTGTTTGAACCGNTCGTCGGCGGAATCATCGGATGGCTCTGGACCGGAGAAGTCACACTTGGAATATGGACCGTTCTAGGCGGTCCTCTGATGCTTGCCGGGGCAATCATGGTGACCCTTGAGGAGGAGCAGGGCGACCGGGTTCGGGACGCGGTTTCATGAACCCCCTTCTGATGGCCCGAACATGAATCGCTCTGCAGTATTCGTGACCAATGACGATGGAGTCGAGTCCGAAGGGCTGCAAATCTTAGTGGCTGCTCTTCACTCTCGGGGTCACCCTGTGGTTGTGTTGGCACCAGCTAGTGAGCAGTCGTGCTCTGGGATGCGCTTGACGTTGCGTCACGATCTGAAGTTCCAAGAGAGATCCGACATCTCAGACTCCCTCAGAGCCAAAGACGGCCCTCCTCTACGTATCTTCTCTTTGGACGGTTCACCGTGTGACTGCGCCATCGTAGCCATGGACGGTGGGCTTCGGGCATGGGCCCCAGAGATCGTTCCGGCCCTGTGTATTTCTGGAATAAATCAGGGCCCAAATCTTTCCGTCGATGTCCTGCATTCAGGTACCGTGTCCGCTGCTAGGGAGTCGTCGCTCTACGGGATGCCAGCCATCGCAATCAGCTTAGCCACCTACGAGCATTCGGATTATTCCGAGACCCTCGAAGCTTCTCTGACTATCATCGAAGCGTGCCTGTCCTCGCTCCCTTCGGATCCGGCCAACCTCGGACGGCCCAATGGAAGTCGAAGGGCAATATCGGACCTAGCTCCGTCTCGAGATAGGATTCTCGCTGCTTTCGCCGATGGTGACATGATACTGAACATCAATGGGCCGGGACAGTGGGACGGCAGTTTCCAGACGGTCGCTCTCGGTTCTAGGTGGTATCACAATGCCATCGACATGAGGGATATCGAAAATATCGGCGTGGCCTTCGAAGTAGGGGCTGCAACCATAGAGGATGAGGACATACCTGGAACGGATTGCAACGCTATCAATTCAGGCTCAGTCTCAATCACCCCTCTATCGTCTTGGCCAGTCAACCACCCTCTCGGGCTCAGCGAGGTATTGCTTTCCGAGGCTACTGATCAATCTCCCTCAGGTTTGCCTGAGTGGCTCGATTAATCGTCTAATATGTGATGTATGATTGCTATGCAGACGTGCCCTTGCAACCACGCGGATCCCAATGAAACCTTCTGACAGTCCTTCAGTACAGCGATTTCCTCGACTGTGAATGACAAATGGTCAGACAGTACAAAACCCATTGGAACATCTCGTTCACTCTCGAACCCCACTCCTTCGGCATCGAGAACGTGGGCAACCACTCCTTCTCTGTCCCACTCTATGAGGGTCTCTCCGACGCCTCCGCCAGAGTGCAAAATCCCCGTCGAGGCCTCCTGCCAAATTCCGATGGGTGGGACGGGACGCTTCATAATCGAACGGATGTGCCCTGATATCGAACGTTCGTCAGGATGCACTCCTCGCAGGATTCTGCCGTCAAATTTCACTCTTCTAGGGATTTCTCCGCCCATGAGNTGAATGGTAATCGTTGAATCAGTCCTGATTCCATGTGAGATGAACAGCGCTGTATTGACAGCTCTGGCCAGCACATCCACTCTGCCAGACCCTCCGGCTAAATCGTTCAGTAGCAATTCTCCGGTGCCCAGAGCATCGTGACCAATTATGGCGAAGTGGCGTTGCAAGACTTCACCCCATATCGAGGTCCATGTCATCAACATCCATCATTGACTTCATCTTCCTCCTGAAGCTACGGTCGCCCTTCATCCCCCGCATCATCTTGCGACTCCGGTTCCACTGCCCTAGGAGTTCCTTGACGTCCTTTTCATTGACGCCAGAACCCCGTGCTATTCTCCTTATCCTGCTCGATTTGAGTAGTATCGGTTCATCCTTCTCCTTCTGAGTCATCGAGTCCATGATTACCCTGTACTTCTCCAGATTACCTTGCATCTGACGCTTCTGAGCCGTGCTCATATTGCCCATTCCCCCGAACATTGCATCAGGCAGGTGTGAGAGCATTTTCTCCACGCTACCAATCTTACTCATCATTTCCATCTGGCTGTACATGTCAGTCAGGGTGAATCTGCCCGACATCAGTCGCTGAGCCAGTCGGGCAGCCTCTTCTTGGTCAAGGTCCCCAGGGGCTAGGTCGATCAGACCCTTGATGTCCCCAAGGCCGAGCAGTCTTGAGATGAATCGATCAGACTCGAACTTTTCTAGGTCCTGAACCTTCTCGCCCTCTCCAATGAAAACTATCGGGGCACCGGTAGCCGACACAGCACTGAGTGCCCCACCACCTCGGGCGGTCCCGTCCAATTTGGTCACTATCGTACCAGTGACTCCCACAAGTTCGTGAAATGTCTTGGCTACAGGGCCGGCTGCCTGCCCTACCTGCGCGTCAATGACTAGGAAACGCTCGGTGGCATTGGCAATCTCTGCTATCTTGACAAGCTCGTCACGCAACGACTCATCAAGGCTATCACGCCCCGCCGTATCGATGATTACGACATCGGCGTTGCCAACCTCTTTGATTCCGTTTCTAACAATCCTAGTCGCATCCTGCTCTCCCGGTTCTCCGTAGACGTCCACGTTCGTTCCTTCTAGCAATTGCTGGAGCTGTTCGAATGCGCCGGGGCGATGCACATCAGCTTCGATTACAGCGACTTTGACACCGTGCCTACGCCTCCACCAATCTGCTAGCTTGGCGGTGGTGGTGGTCTTCCCTTGTCCATACAATCCGACCATCAGTATCGTCTGGTTATGGGGCATTATTTCTCTGGGCCGCCCCAGTATTCGAACTAGTTCGGTGTAGATGAGATTCATGGCATGCGTCTCTAGTTTGACCCCTGGTCGAGGTTCTTCCTCGAGCATACGCCTTTCTATGCGCTCAGTGAGCTCCTTTGACTGCCTCACATTGAAATCGGCTTCCAAAAGGGCCTTGCGAAGAGAGCGACTGAGATCCTTAGCAGTCTCCTCGTCGACCTTCCGCTTTCCCTTCAGCAGACCCACTGAGCTTGTTATGCGCCGCTTGAGCCCGTCGAGTGCCATGTCAACGGGTCCTGATTGTGTGGTTTGAACGTTATCTGAGGGCGAGGGCCTCAAAGCCGATGCAGCATGGCCAATCGTGGCAGTGGAGTTGTGGCAGACCCAAGTGGCCTTCGCGATTGGCATCCTCGGGGTGTATGCGGGTTGGAAAGGGACAATTTCGAAGATGACAGGCTTCTATGACCTCGCCGGTGCCGTGAAACACCTCGTCTACGGATTGGTGTCAGGGATGCTTCTGGCGGTTTGCGTCGACAAAATCCTCCTCTCCTCTGTGATACTCGCATATCTCAATATTGTCACTGCGAGCGTGTTCGCCATTCTGATAGGGGCGGCCGAGGCGGCATTCGTGATGTTTCTTCTAGGGAGGCCACGAGTAGTTTCTTTGAGAGCTTCTCCTCCATACGGCTGGGCTCTCGGGTTGGGGATTGGGTCGATGCAGGCCAGTTACCTCATCTATAGGCTGTTTGACGAGCAGTTACAGTACTCAGCGTATTCTGGAGTCAACGCAGTCAGCCTGACTCTGGCTTTCGCCATAACTTTGGTTTCCTGTCTGGGGCATGCCTTACCCGCGTCTTGGCAAGGATCGAGAATCCTTGAGTCAAGCAGAGTGAGGCCATTCATAATTTCAGCAGCAGCCCGAGGCGCTTTGACAATGTGCCTAATACTCGCTCTGTTTGTGCCACTGATGGTGCTTCTAGCGGCTCCAGCCATCGCGTTGGCATGGGGGCCGGCCCAGACCTCATGGCTGCCGTCAGGCATGACTCCTGCCGCCAAACAGGCCTTCCGCCGCACTACGAGGCAATCTCATAGGCACAGAATGGCCTCAGAGGAGAGGATTCGCGGCCAAGTGATTGACAGCGAGGAATGAAAGCAATTCTGCTCTGCTGAGCCTATTCGCTCCCTACCGGGCATGCCAATGGCGCAGTCTTATATCCGGCCCGCTGAGGCAGTCGCTACGTATGCGGGTCATTATCGCAGGTGCTGGCGAAATCGGACGCGGTGTTGCTGCCGCCCTTAGGCAGGAGAAGAGGAGTGTCGCCCTTATCGACCCCGACCCTACTGCCATAAACGAATCACAGAGCCTCGATTGCTTGCTGGTGACAGGCAGCGCACTGTCACGAGAGTCCCTTCTGAGAGCAGGTATCAGCGATGCTGAGATTATGGTTTTGGCTACCAACGACGACGAAGCAAATCTGCTGGGATGCGCATTCGCCAAGAAGGTCTACAGTGAGCAGGTCGGCGATCGAATCGCATCAGGACTCACAACAATAGCTAAGATTCGTGACCCGACGTTACTAGACCCCTCAAGAGGCGCGGGACCGCTAGAGAGTTGGTCCAAGGCCGACCATGTGGTCTGTTCCTCTGACGAGATTGTCGAACAACTAGCAGCAGGATTGCTAGCTCCTTCTATCGATGAAATACTTCCGCTCGGAGACACCTCCTGGATAGCAGTCTCAGAAGTCATGGCCGGCTCACCGTTGATAGGTACCAAGACAGGATACGTAGGGGAAATATTCGTAGGCATCCCCTCTATTTATGCCCTCAGGAATGAGGGAGAAAAAGGAATTTTATCGACGGGTTCCGAAATCATCCAAGAGGGACAGATTCTCGTCTTCGTCTCAAGGTCCACCGATCAGTTTCACCAGATAACGAGAGCCGTGGGGAGGAAGGATGAGGACTTCCCCGAAAACGCGCAAGTCGCAGTCTTCGGAGCTAGTCAGTTCGGCTCCAAGTTGGCTATCCACTACCTATCGAAGGGCTCTAACGTGGTTGTCATAGAACCCGACTTGGATGCGGCCAACGAACTGGTCGGCTCTCCAGTCGGTAACAGTAAGAGACTCGACGTCATTCATGGTGACCCTCAGGATGAGGAATTGCTGCAGGAGTTGGGGATAGATCACCATGATATCGCCGTCGCGGCTTTGGATGACGACAACCTAAACATCGCTATTTCGATGCGAGCCAAGGACAAAGGCGTCCCCCGAACAGGGCTACTGCTGAAGGACAGAGCCTTGGTCGAGGCGGTTCACAGAATAGGACTGACCCGACCTGTCAGTCGCAGATTGGTGACAGTGACTTCGATTTTGAAGTCCATTCACATGAACGTCCCTGGGACCTATCAGGTCATCCCGCCAATACCAGCTATCATTTCGATTTCCGCGGAAGTGAATCACGATCATTCGTTCGCAGGCAAGTCGGTGAAGGATTCGGAAGGAGCCCTACGCGCTAGGATAGTGATGGTCGAAAGGCACGATGGTACAGGTTCGACAGATCTGCTGAAACCACATACCTTGGAAACCATCGAAGTTGGCGACAGGATTTACCTCTTCCTCGCCAGAGACGACCTCAAGAAAGTGGAGAAGGCTCTGGAGAACTGAAGATGCGTTGGGACGTAGTCGGACTCGTACTGGGCTGGACAATTCGCCTGATTGCCTTACCTCTACTGGTCGTCTTCGCCTATAGTGCTTCAATCGGGTCTGAGGGGATGGAGTACGCAGCCAAGACTTACCTTCCTCCGGCTATACTTTCCTTAGTACTGGGTCAGTCATTGGTATCACTCGCGAATAATTCGGAAGCCTCCTCTCGAGTGAGGGACAGGGAGGCATTCGCATCAGTTGCTCTCGGGTGGATACCCGTTGTAGCTGTAGGCGCCCTCCCATATTGGCTCGGTGGGATGTTCTACGGCCCGTTTGAGATGATTGCTGGTGATGCTTCGATTTGGGAAGGACTCAGAGGGCTGTTGTATTCATGGTTTGAGTCAATGTCCGGATTCACCACAACTGGGGCAACGGTGATTGACATCTCAACTAGTCCGGTGTGCTCTAACCTAACTGTGGCCGATGACTGCATTGGAAGCCAGAATAACAGCCTGATCCTATGGCGATCAGTCTCTCAATGGGTCGGAGGGATGGGGGTAATCATGCTCGGTTTGCTAATCCTGTCCCGAGTACTCGGCGGCGGGATGTCGCTGGCTAGGGCCGAACTCACCGGCCCTACTCTATCTCGTCTAGGTCCAACATTGCAGTGGACCGCTAGTCGGCTTTGGATGATATACGTCGTTCTGACGGTTCTTGAGTTCGGCATGCTCCACTTCCTCGGGGGATTGGGAATTTTCGATGCTGTGAACTACTCTCTGACCACTTTACCCTCTGGTGGCTTCGGCACCACTGACGAGGGGATAATGGCCTTCGATTCGGCTCGGGTTGAAGTAATTCTGATAGTCTTCATGTTGCTTACCTGCATCAACTTCAGCCTTCTGCACCTGATGCTCGCAGGGCAATCGAAAGATGCTTGGAAGGATGAGGAGTTACGAACTTACTTACTAATCTTGATCTTAGCGTGGCTGGCAATGGCCTTCAACCTCTATAGGTTCGGCACCACCGAAGGAGAATTAGCCCCCCTTGTTGCTCTTAGACATGCCCTGTTCCAATCTATTTCGATATCGAGCACAGGATACTCCAGCGCCGACTTCTCCACTTGGCCGGTGTTCAGCCAGTTTGTCCTGCTGTTGCTAATGATTGTGGGTGCCTGTGCTGGTTCGACTGGCGGCGGACTCAAGGTCATGAGAATCCGAATTGCTTTCGAACTCGCCAAGAGAGAAGTTGTCAAGATAATACAGCCTCGTCGAATAGTGGCGATACGTTTCAACCAGCAGATCATTGAGGAAAGGAAGATCTGGATTGTTCTCGGTATGCTCAGTTCGTGGATGGTCCTTGTGACGGTATCGATGCTAACACTATCTTTCCTCGAGCCATCACTGGAGCTCACAGACGTTCTCTCGATATCAGTATCACTACTCGGAAACACGGGCCCAGCTCTCGGGGCATTTGGACCAACTGCGACATGGGCAGCACTCAGTGAACCGTCGATGTTAATCGCCACCATGTTGATGTGGCTGGGACGCCTTGAGTTGCTAACAGTACTAGTACTGCTGCACCCCCGAACATGGTCTGGTACTGACTGATTAGAAGGAATCGAGAGAGAACTGGGTTCCACTTGTTTCGTCCTCGTCGGAATTCCCGTCTTCGATAATCTCCTCAATGATTACCTCTTCTGGTTCGCTCGTGTTCTCGGAATCGAAGTCCTTGAGAATCTTACGTGCTTCCTTCCTGCTCCTAGGAATTCCGTGCAGCGCCAGATGAGCCTTGCCCGATAGTCCGAGGTGTTTGGCAACGGTGAACTCTCCTGGATCCCCGCCGAGTGTTGAATCATGCACCGCCAGAAGATTGGGCCACAAGTCTTCTCTGATTGAGGCCTTGCTGGTGCCAAGGGCCTCAGATAGATATTCTACCACAGTACTGGACCTCCATGCCTCCCCACCCCTTCGCAAGAAGTTTGGATATGTGAGGAATGGATCGGATGCACNGTCAATGGGAAGGTGTGAAACAGCGGCCTGAGATGATAGGGCTGATCCCCAATACCAAGATCTGAATGCACGATTAGTGTATTTCGTAGCAAGCGACCTGTCAGCCATGCACATGGCTGGGCTAATCTCTGCCAGCACTTCACTATCGAATACTGTCTGGTTGTTCCAGACGAACCACGCGAGCATCTCGTCAGGGTTCTTGTCAGAAATCATCAGAATCCTGTTCGCTTCCTTGCCTGAGCCACTTTGGTATACTTCACGAAGGGCCCTGAAGACATCAATCTGAGAATCTCTCTCAGCTACTTCGGCTAAATCGAGGACAGCAGAGAGGTCGATGTGCCCTTTCCTGAGGGCGCAGACTGCTTGCAGGTCTCTAACTAGGGCCCTAAGGTCGCCCGGGTTACCGTCGATGAGGGCCTCTAGGGCCTCAGGGTCCATACTCCTGCCTTCGGCATCCAGAACTCGGTGTGCAACCCTTCTGAGGTGTAGTTTCCCAGCTCTCTTGAAATTCACCAGTTCAGCCTTCCGGAGAAGCCTATCTCGGTTTCTCCTCCAGTTTCTGTTCCTGCCCCACAGCCTCATCGGATCGTTACAGGTCATGATGACTGGTTGGCGTGTGACCTCAAGCAGATTGAGCAACTCAGCCTTACCTCCTGAATCCCCCCTGAGGACAGCAGCTTCCTCATCGGGATTTATCGACTCCTCAATCCTACCATCTGAAACCTTACCGAATCCCCCGCTAAGGTGGTCTACTTCATCGAGGAGTATCAGAGTCTTACCGTTAGACACACCGTCCCCTGAGAACTGGTCTAGGGAGACATGCTGAGATCCGTGGGTCGCTGCCCTACGTATGGCGGCGGCGTTCCTCTCTTCACTAGCGTTCAACTCAATCATTGTCCACCCCCTTTCTAGGGCGGCCGCGCGAGCAAGTGTGGTCTTGCCTACTCCTGGAGGTCCCGACAACAGCAATCCACGCTTTTCGAGCGGCTCTCCACCCTCCCATTGGTTCAACCACTGTCTGATTCTGCGAAGCTGGGTCTCATTCCCTTCCATTAGGCCGATGGATTCTGGACGATGCCTTTCGGTCCAGTCATCATCGGCGGGCTCGGCCATAGACAAGTGTCCGAGAGGAACCCCATAAGATTCGCGTCAGAACAGCGCCGACACGGTGCCAGTACCTAGGTTCGACAGCACCTCGTCAACTGCGACCCTAATCTGTTTCTGGTCATCCCTGCGTCGAACTGTAACACTCCCATCTTTGAGAGTCTCGTGATCGACGGTGATAGCCCAAGGCACACCGATTTCATCTATCCTAGCATACCGCCTGCCAATCGACCTCGATGAGTCCATTTCGCCCCTCAGCCCCGGCATCGAGTTCACTTTCGAGAGTATATCTGAGGCAATTTCTCCCATCCCTTCTTTGTCGAATAAGGGGAGGACAGCCACATCGAAAGGCGAAACCATCGAACTGAGTCTCATTATGCTGTACTTCTCACCCTCCTTCTCAGTCTCAGTGTAACTGTGGTCTAGGATATGCCATATGATTCGGTCTATCCCAAATGCTGGTTCGATGACATGAGGGGTGAACCACTCACCGTGCACGGTGACCTCTTCCGATCTCCTAGTAACCATATCGTCGGTAATCTGAACGTTCGAACCATCAGTTAGAGCGAGCTCAAATGGCATCTTTTCGGGAATCTCAGTCAGGTTCTGCAGAGCCTCTATCACTTTACCAGCGCGTCCCTTGAATGTTGGCCCGAGTGATGCTCCGTTCGGAGCCAATACATCTCTGATCTCACTTCGGGGTTCGTCGAACTGCCTCCAAGCCTTGAGCAGCTTGGAACCTGAGTGTCGTTCATGAGATAACAGGTCGTGACAGGTCCTATTGGCTATGCCCACGCATTCGACCCAGCCGTGCTCGCCGTGTAACTCGCAGTCCCAACAGTCATTTGCGTAATGGGCCATCTCGGTGCTAGCATGCTGCCTGAATCTGATTCTAGTTGAATCGACTCCTACGCTAATCAGAAAATCCATCGTCCTGGCAAGGAACCATGCTACTGTGGGGTGCCGCACTATTCCTGTAGACAATGCCTCTGAGATAGTCATCAAGCACTCTCCAGCGTGTTCACCATCGGGATCTGGAACCAGTGCAATTGAATCGCCCCAAGTATTCAGATTAGGGCATGGTGGGTTCTCTGGGTCGATGAAGTACTCGAGTTCAGCCATGTTAAATTCACGTAGCCTGATCATACCTTGGCGTGGGCTAATCTCGTTCCGGTAACCTTTCCCTGTCTGAATGGCTCCGAAGGGTAGTCTCTGTTTGAAGTGCCTGAATAGGGCAGGGTATAGCATGAACATACCTTGTGCTGTCTCGGGCCTCATGTACGCTTTACGCCCGCCTTTCATCGCCCCGATCTGTGTGCTGAACATCAGATTCATTGCCCTTACATCGGACCATTTGGATTCCTTACATGTGGGGCACTCGATACCAGCAGACAATATTGCGACCAACTCTTCCGGAGACAGAGAATCCGTGTTCTCGTGACCATCCCCAACCAAATGATCCGCTCTGAATGCACCCGTGCAACCACCGCACTCGACCATCAGGTCGTTGAACTCGCCGACATGTCCGCTAGCAACCAGCACTGGCTCAGGCGTGATGGTGGGAGAATCCACCTCAACGATGTCCCCATGACTGGTCCAGTGGTCTATCCAAGAATCCATGACTTTGCGCTTAATTCTCGCACCCACGGGTCCGTAATCTACCAACCCGGAAACTCCGCCGTACAACTCGAATGAGGGCAGGACTATTCCACGTCGCCTCAGTAAGGAAGTCAGTCTGTCAACTCGTCTATCACTCATGAACGGCACTTCGACCTCGCATAACGCCTTTCAAGCCATCCTAGCAAAGCAGTCCTAGGAAGTGTTTGTCACACTTCGCTTTCGCTACGAAGTCCCGATTCCAGAAGAATACCAAGCCCTAAGGGCCTGAAACTGCATCCAAAGGAGAAGCATTCATTTACGGTATGGATTCCCTTTCACCCGAAGGGTGCAGAGAAAAAATGCCTGAAATTGAATATATAGAAGATAAGATGGAGACCGAGGAACTCCTAGAGAGTCTCTCAGCCCCAGTCAGGAACTGGTTCGAAGATAAGTTCCCGGATTTCACCGAACCTCAGAAGATTGCGATTCCGAGGATTATGAAAGGTGAACATCTTCTGTTGTGCTCTCCTACGGGATCAGGTAAGACCCTGACTGCCTTCCTATCTATCATCGATGACCTCGTCAGGAAATCCTTGGATGGAACCCTTCCAGATACCGTGCAGTGCATCTACATTTCACCTATCAAAGCACTCGCCAATGACATCCAGAAGAACCTCATCGGACCTCTGACGGAGATTAAGGAGAGATTCTTGCCAAGCAGGGCCAAGGATATCAAGGTGGGTTTGAGGACTGGTGATACTCCTCAGAATGAGAGGCAGAAGATGCTCAGAAAACCCCCTCACATCCTCATCACAACACCAGA
>JGI26060J43896_10000747_pt1 | contig 11958 bp, 12 predicted proteins | sample MarorgKNORR_S2LV_6_FD_43896 | JGI IMG/M metagenome (IMG submission 43896) | reverse complement strand
AAAAATAACAGGTTAAATATAGATTCTAATAAAAATAAATTACGAAATAAAAGATTTAATAACAAAAAAAACAAAACAGAATCATCATTTAAAAAATCTTTTAAGAAAAAGTTTTCTAAATCTTCTGATATTAAATCAGATAGAAAGACATTTACTAAAAAAAGATTTGATAAGAAATCTTCAGAATCATCATTTAAAAAATCTTTTAAGAAAAAGTTTTCTAAATCTTCTGATATTAAATCAGATAGAAAGACATTTAGCGGTTTATATGTTGGTCAGAGAACTAAAAATATGTTGATGAGGGCACCTAAAGGACGAGCTATTTTTATTCCAAGATAATAAGTTGGTGGTTTCTTTGTGGTTGCTCAAAAGAACTACCACATCAAAACAACGATCACCCCAATCCACCAAAGCGCCGTGGATAAGATCCAACAAATCATGTTACCCCTTTCCTTTAGCTTCCTAGCCAAGTGCTCGGCTTGTATGTGAAGATATCTTTGTAACGCTTTCAACGTTTTCCAACCACCTTGCGCTTCCAACTATGAACTAAGGTTTATAAAAGACTTAAAAACAACTTCATTCCATAAAAAATAAAACCAATACCAACAATACCATTAATAGGTCTGTAAAATTGCATATATATTTGACTAGCTAAGCTTGAAGAAAAAACTGTCGCAAAAATAAAGTGACCTGTAAAAGATGCTGTTCCGGCCATTACAGAAAATATAAGTACGTTATACACATTGCTTGCAATGAAAGGAAATAGGGAAATAACCGCAAGCCATGTTGTCATCACTTTAGGATTAGACATCACAACTAAAAACGCTTGTTGAAAGGCAGTTTTTTTATCAATATTTTGAAGTACAATAAGTTTTTCAGAAGATGATAATGATTTTCGAATATAACGTTGAGCAAAGTATAATAACATTATTCCGCCAAATACAGTTAGGCCTCTATAAATTATAGGAATTTTATAAAACAATAACGCGGCACCAAATAAAGCTGCTAAAGCTGATATAAACAAGCCTAATCCACAGGCCAAAGCACAAGCAACCCCTGATGATCGACCAGAACCCATAGAGGTGGCAATTGTATTAAGCACATTTGGTCCAGGAACAAAAACATTGAGTATAAAAAAACCCAATGGAGGAATAAAATTTATTATTGAAATATTTAAATCTAACATTGTTATTTAAGGTATTTATAAGCCTTAAAGATTATAAAAATAAATAAGATTATAATTTTTCGTAATAAGTTGAATCTAACGCTGCTATTTTTGATTGTGCAATGGCTAATTCTTCTTTTGCTGAATCACTGGCACCACTTTCTAATTCCTGAATTTGTTGTTGGATAGAACTTTTATCAAGATCACTCATTTCATTAACACCTTCTGCTAAAACTATGCATTTTTCAGGATTAATTTCTACAAAGCCCCCTGCGACAAAAAAAGATTTTAGTAAATTCTTATTTTCCCCATACACCATGACACGTCCTGGTCGAAGAGAAGATAATACTTTGCTATGCCTAGGAAGCACGCCAATATCACCGTCCTTTCCTGGAACAATAATCATACCAACTTCATCATTAAAGAGAAGTTGTTCGGGAGAAACCAGATCAAAAGAAATGGTTGCCATCTATGCTGCTTCCGCTTCTAATTTTTTTGCTTTCTCAATTACTTCTTCAATACCACCTACCATGTAGAAGGCTGCTTCTGGCATATGATCGTATTCACCCTTCACTAAACCATCAAAACTTTTGATCGTATCTTCTAAATCTACATATTTTCCAGAAGAACCTGTGAAAACTTCCGCCACAAAGAAGGGTTGGCTTAAGAATTTTTCAATTTTTCTTGCCCGAGTCACTGTCAGTTTATCTTCTTCTGACAACTCATCCATTCCTAAAATAGCAATAATATCTTGAAGACTTTTATAAGTTTGTAAGACGCGTTGCACCTCTCGTGCCACACGATAGTGTTCTTCCCCTACTACTTGAGGGTCCAAGATTCGAGACGTTGAATCAAGTGGATCAACAGCTGGATAAATTCCCTTTTCAGAAATTGCTCTGTTTAATACTGTCGTAGCATCTAAGTGAGCAAACGATGTAGCAGGAGCGGGATCTGTTAGGTCATCTGCCGGAACGTAAATTGCTTGCACAGATGTAATTGATCCTTTTTTTGTAGTTGTAATACGCTCTTGTAAAGCTCCCATATCCGTTGCCAATGTCGGCTGGTATCCAACCGCTGATGGCATACGGCCTAGAAGAGCTGACACTTCTGAGCCAGCTTGCGTGAAACGGAAAATGTTGTCTATAAAAAACAACACGTCTTGTCCTTCTTCATCTCTGAAATATTCTGCTTGAGTTAAACCTGATAAAGCAACCCTTGAACGTGCTCCTGGAGGCTCATTCATCTGTCCATAAACTAGAGCCACTTTTGATTTATCCCCTTCAAGATCAATAATACCTGACTCAATCATTTCGTGATACAAGTCATTTCCTTCTCGTGTTCGCTCTCCCACACCAGCAAATACCGAGTATCCACCGTGTGCCTTTGCAATATTATTGATCAGTTCCATTATTAAAACAGTTTTACCAACACCTGCTCCACCAAAGAGTCCGATCTTACCGCCTCTTGCGTAGGGTGCCAACAAGTCAACAACTTTGATGCCCGTGACCAACACTTCCGTTTCTGTTGACTGATCAACAAATTCAGGTGCTGGACGATGAATTGGATATTTTTTTGTTGTGCTGATAGGGCCACGCTCATCCACAGGATCACCAATAACATTCATAATACGACCGAGTGTTTCAGGACCTACAGGCATAGAAATAGGGGCATCCAGATCTGTTGCTGTCTGACCTCTTACAAGCCCTTCAGTTGAATCCATAGCAATAGTTCGCACGGTATTCTCACCAAGATGCTGTGCTACTTCAAGAATAAGTTTATTTCCATTGTTATCAACTTTTAATGCATTCATAATAGCAGGGAGTTCACCCTCAAATGATACATCCACAACAGCTCCTAGCACTTGTGATATTTTTCCTGTTAAATTATTTGCCATACGCCCCCCTTTAAACTGATTCAGCTCCTGAAATAATCTCAATTAATTCTTTCGTAATAAATGCTTGTCGCGTTCTATTGTAAACAAGTGTTAAGTTATCAATCATCTCACCAGCGTTACGTGTTGCATTATCCATTGCTGCCATTCTTGCTCCTTGTTCGCCTGCGTTACTTTCTAATAACACTTTAAAAATTTGGATGGATACATTCTTTGGCAATAAATCTTTCAGAATAGTCTCTTCGTCAGGTTCATAAGTATAGATAGAGTTATCTTTTTCATCCTTTTCATTTAATACCTTTTTAGGTTGAGATATATCTAACGGAATAAGCTGTTGACGTGTTACTTTTTGCGTAATAGCTGATACATACTTATTATACACGATAATACACTTATCAAACTGCCCATCAAAATAAAAATTTTGTAATTTATTTGAAATTTCCAGAGCAATATCGTACCCTGCTCCAGTAGATCCAAGATCTGCAAAACTTTCTACAATCTTGTCTTTCATAATTCGATTAAAAAAATCTCTACTTTTTTTACCAACGGTTAATAACTGAACGGATTTACCTTCTCCTTCAAGAGATTTCACAAACTTAAATGTTTCACGGTTAATACTACTGTTAAATCCACCACATAAACCTCTATCAGCTGTAACTGGAACAATGAGATAGCGTTCATCTTTGCCTGTGCCTGTTAACAATTCTATAACTCCCTCCCCATAAGTGACTGAAGAAGCTAGTGAAGATAACATTTCTTCTAAACGCGAAGAATAGGGTCGAGCAGCTTCTGCTTTTTCTTGAGAACGTCGCAATTTACTTGCAGCTACCATTTTCATTGCTGAAGTAATTTTTTTTGTCGAACCAACAGAGTTGATTTTATTTTTAATATCTTTTAAACTTGGCATAAATTAGTTGCTTTGAAATTTCTTCACAAATGTATTTAAGAAACCTTTTAACTTTTCTTCGTTCTCAGATGATAATTCTTTTTCATTATCAATTGCTTCTAAAAGATCCCCGTGGCTAGCTCTAATTTCAGAATGTATTTCTGATTCAAATCGAACAACATCTTTCACATCTAGTTTATCCAAGTATCCGTTTACACCTGCATAAATTGAAACAACTTGTTCAGGGACGGTAAGTGGGGAATATTGACCTTGTTTTAAAAGTTCAACCAAGCGAACGCCACGATCAAGAAGCTGGCGCGTAGAAGCATCAAGATCAGAAGCGAATTGGGCAAAAGCTGCCATTTCACGGTACTGTGCTAATTCTAATTTCACCGGACCAGCAATTTTTTTCATGGCTTTAATTTGTGCTGCTGAACCCACGCGACTCACTGACAAACCAACGTTGATTGCAGGACGAATACCGGAAAAAAATAAATCAGTTTCTAAAAATATCTGTCCATCTGTAATAGAAATCACATTTGTTGGAATGTAAGCTGATAAATCACCAGCTTGTGTTTCAATAACAGGCAGCGCTGTTAAACTACCCCCTCCGTGTTTATCGCTCATTTTTGCCGCTCTCTCCAATAATCTACTGTGAATGTAAAACACGTCACCTGGATAGGCTTCTCGTCCTGGGGGGCGCCTTAATAAAAGTGACATTTGTCTATAGGCTACAGCTTGCTTAGACAAATCATCATACACTATAAGCGCGTGCATACCATTATCACGAAAATATTCGCCCATCGTACAGCCAGTATAGGCAGATAAAAATTGTAGGGGGGCTGGTTCTGAAGCAGTTGCGCTTACAACAATGGTATACTCCAAGGCTCCGTTATCTTCCAATGTTTTAACAATCTGTGCCACCGTTGATCGTTTTTGACCAATAGCGACATAAATACAATACAATTTTACTTTTTCATTATCTGATTGGTTGACTGACTTTTGATTTAATATGGTATCAATAGCAACCGCCGTTTTACCAGTTTGACGATCACCAATGATAAGTTCCCGTTGACCACGTCCTATCGGAACNAAAGCATCAAGAGCTTTGATCCCAGTCTGCATAGGTTCTGTAACGCTTTGTCGGGGAATAATTCCTGGTGCCTTCAACTCAATTCTTCTTCTATCATCTGATTTGATTGGTCCTTTCCCATCAATTGGATTTCCTAACCCATCAACAACTCGTCCTAAAAGTTCTTTTCCAACTGGTACATCAACAATCTCGCCTGTACGTTTTACAGTGTCACCTTCTTTAATCCCTGTATCATCTCCAAAAATACTAACGCCAACATTATCCATTTCCAGATTCAGTGCCATACCTTTAATGCCTCCAGGAAATTCAACCATCTCTCCTGCCTGTACTTGATCTAACCCATAAACCCTTGCAATACCATCACCGACACTAAGAACAGTTCCTACCTCAGCAACATCTGCTTTCGTTTCAAAATTTGATATTTGGTCTTTTATTACAGATGAAATTTCTGCCGCTCTAATTTTCATTACATCCCCTTCATTGCGATTTTGAGTTTATTAATTTTATTAGCTAAAGATGCGTCGATCATTTTAGAGCCAACCTTGACAATTAATCCACCAATAATTTTTTTATCTACCTTAAAGTTAAGTGACAGTTTGTCACCCAAGATTGTTCCTAAATGATCTTTAATGTCATCTTTTTGTTTATCAGATAAATTATCAGCAGAAGTAATTTCTGCTAGAACATCACCTCTTTTTTGGACATTAATGTTTATGAATTGTAAAATAATTGATGTTAAACTTGCAAAACGTTTATTTTTAGAAATTACTTTTAAAAAGGTGGTGGTCATTTCGCTAGTTGATTTTTCTTTTGTTAATTTTATTAAAATTTCTAATTTATCATTCGATGCAATTAAGGGGCTTTTAACAAGAAGATTTAATTCTTTATTCTCTTGAATAATTTTTTTTAATGCTTCTAAATCNTTTAACACTACATCAACTGCCTTATTTTCTAATGCAAGATCGTATATCGCAGAAGCGTATCTATCTGCTATTAAGTCCCCTGACGCTAATTGTGATGCCATTAATTTTTCCTTAATTAAGATATGTGAAAGGCTATTAACACATCAAAAAATTAAGGTAAACTGTGAGTTTATGCGGCAAATAGTGTTAATTTAATAAAATAATTGTAGCTGTGGGTAAATTAAACAAAAGAGTAGGGGTCAACATCAACCAGAAGCTTAATTGTGGGAGGGGGTGGACATAATTTAATTATTTTCCTTGTAAACTTATTCAGTATTTTTCTGCTATTTCCTTTAATTAGGAGCCTAAAACGATATTGTCCGCGTAATAAAAATATCGGTGCTTCTACTGGGCCCAAAACACTTAAATTGTTTTCAATTTTATGGGCCCTAGATAAATTGCCCGCATAAATTTCCGTTTTAGATTTTGAGGATCCGGATATAATTAATGCTGTCATATGTCCAAAAGGGGGGATCTGGAATGCTTCGCGGTCTTTCAGTGACTGCTCTACAAAAGTTTTTCTATCTCTTTTTTGAAGGGATTGAATAACAGGCTGATTTGGAAAGTATGTTTGAATATATGCTTTACCCATTTTATTTGATCGCCCTGCTCGACCGCTTACTTGTTGAAGTAAATTATATGTTCGTTCAATCGCTCTTATATCTCCTCCCATTAAACCTGAATCTGCATCAATCACTCCTACAAAGGATAAATTAGGAAAGTGGTATCCTTTGGACATAATTTGGGTTGCGACCAAAATATCTATTTTTTTGTTATCAAAATCATCAATAATTTTTTTTATTTTATTGGGAGTGTTTGCGTTATCACTAGACATAATACCTATACTTTTATTGGAAAATAAAAACTTTAATTCTTCAGCTAAACGCTCTACTCCTGGGCCAATCAATTTTATTGAATCCTCGGCAGCACATTGTGGGCATGTTGATTGAATTTGATAAATAGTTCCGCAATGATGACACAGCAACCGTTTTTTATTATGATGCATGACAAGCCAAGACGTACATTGTTCACATTGATGCCGGTATCCGCACTCAATACACAAACTTAACGGAGAATATCCTCTTCTGTTTAAGAAAAGTAGAGCTTGCTCTTTTTTATCTATACAATTTTTTAACTCTGAATAAATTTTACTAGAAATCCATTTATCTTTTTCTAATTTTGTTTTTTGTAAGTCAACTAACTCTATTTTAGGAAGGGCTAATCCAGAAAACTGTGAAGGTAAAAAAACGTGAGTATACTTTTTTTTATTTATGTTATTTTGTGTTTCTAAAGAAGGTGTGGCAGATGATAAAATAATGGAAAATTTTTCTATACCGGCACGTACAACAGCTAAATCCCTTGCTTGATAACGAATATTATCTTCTTGTTTATAAGAAGCATCATGCTCCTCATCAACAACGATAAGACCAAGATTTTGGAATGGCAAAAATAGGGAGGATCGGGCACCAATGATAATGACTGGCTTACCGTGATAACAGTGATGCCATATATTTTTTCTCTTTTTATCAGAAATTTTTGAATGCCATACGTCTGGTAAAAAACCAAAACGCTGATGAAATCGCTCTTCCAATTGTGGTGTCAATGATATTTCAGGCAACATAATTAATGCTTGCTGCTTTTTTTTAATAGCTCGTTCTATTGCATCAAAATAAACTTCAGTTTTTCCTGATCCTGTCACACCCTCCAACACAATAGGCGCTGTTGATTGGGAAATAAACTTATTAATTGTATCAGCAGCTTTGGTTTGATCTTTGTTTAATTTTACTGGGTTGGGATTAAATAAGTTATCATCCTCTGTTACATAATTATGTGAGATAATTTTATCATTGATTACAAAAAGTTTAACAACAAGACCGATGGGTGCAAGTGTATAATCGCTAACCCATTTTATAAATTGAATAATATTCTTATTTAATACTATCTTGTCAAAAATATAGTCTATTTCTTTAATTGCAAAAGTTTCACGCTTATCAGGTTGATTAATTAATTCATACACCATACCTAGTTGATCCTTTTTTTTACCAAACGGAACACTTACAACGCTGCCTATTTTAACTTTTTGGTTGTTCTTTATCCTATAGGTGAATGCATGATCAAACGGTCGAGTAACTATTACATTGCAATACATCATCATTAGTAAATCAAATTTAGTTTATTTCTTAATTTTTTAAATATTACTTTTATGTTATACATAAGTATATGAAGTTTTTTGTGGATACAGCCAACATCAAAGAAATTGAAGATCTAGTTCCCACTGGGTTCGTTGATGGAGTAACTACCAATCCATCGTTAATAGCCAAACAGGGTGATGATATGGCTGAAACTATTAAAGCAATTTGCTCTTTGGTAAGTGGACCAGTAAGTGCTGAAGTAACAGCAACGGAATTACCTGAAATGATTAATGAAGGCAAATATCTAGCTTCATTGGCCAAAAATGTTGCTGTAAAAGTACCTTTAACTGTTAGCGGACTTAAAGCATGCAAAGCTTTGAGGGGGCAGGGAACAATGGTTAATGTAACTTTATGTTTTTCTGCTGCACAGCTTTACTTGCCGCAAAAGCTGGGGCTTCTTTTATATCTCCTTTTGTTGGTCGCTTAGATGATATTGGTGAAAAGGGCATGGATTTAATTGAGGATATTGTCGTTATGTATGAAAATTACGGTTTTGATACAGAAGTACTTGTTGCATCCGTGAGAACAAAGCAACATGTCATTGATGCAGCGGTAATTGGTGCACATGTTGCAACTCTTCCTCCAAAAGTAATCTACGAATTGTATGATCATCCCCTTACAGAAAAAGGTCTAAAAGCTTTTCTTGATGATTGGTCAAAAACCGGTCAGTCCATTCTGCCTAAATAACAATGCCTCCAAAAAATGGCAGAGACTCTGCAGAAGAGCTTGTTATACAATTTTTAAAAAAAAATAAAAATTTTTTTATAAATTACCCCAGAATCATAGGAGAATTAAATTTTCCTGACAAAACTCCAAGATCAGAAAAAATAATTGATTTGAGTGCATACCGTTCAAAAAAAATATCAAGTGACAATGCACGATTAAAAAAACAAATGTTAGAAATATTGAAAGCGGGCAAAAGTCACATGGTTGCTCAAAAAAGAATTTTACAAACATCTTTGAAAATTTTGAATACAAAATCTTTATCAAAATTAATCGATGTCATGGTTAATGATTTGGGAACTTTACTTGCATGTGATTTAGTCAACTGTTTTTTTACGAGTAATACAATTCAACATAAATACATAAATCAAATTGACAACAGAATGGCTACAAGATATTTTCTAGACAAACCACAAACGTATTTAAACCAAAATCCCAAGGGAATACCTTTGTTTTTTCCCAATAAATCCAAGATTATAAAATCATATATATTGCTCAAAATAGTGTACGGATCAGATAGGTTTATTGTAGCCATGGGATCAAAAAATATAAATAAATTTACCAAAGACCAGCAGGTTAATTTGGTTGAATACTTAATACAAATTATACAGATAAGGCTTACACAAATAGATTAATAGAATGAAAATGAAATTTACATCATTCATTTTTTTATTACTCATAATCACTAATAACGCAAAAGCCGATATCTACTGGCTTTATGAATTCTATAATATCTCATCAAATTTTAATATTTTTAGTCTTAATGATGATGAATATCAACAATGCCTAAAAAAACAGTTAAGTGAAAATGATTACAAAAAAGCAGTCGAATTCAAATCTAGCATCACACAAAAAATGGAAGATACCGCAGATCAATGCGTTCAAAAATTATTGATCTCACAATCAAATCTAGAATTGCAGCTTTGTCTTAAAAATGAATTGTCTAATAAATCCTATAATAATCTCATAACAAAACAATTTTCTAAAAGTCCTGGAAAGAATGATTTTAAAGCATTTTACAAATGTCTTTCCGAACTAAAAACTAAAACTGTTGTTGCAAATAACGAGCAATATAATGAATCCAATTCGTGTCCTAAAGGCTACAAATTAGTTAATAATTCCTGTCAATCTGATGGATCAAACAAAAATCTAATGACTTGAAGAAAGTTACAGAAAATAAATTAAATATTAAGAAAAAAAAATACAACTTAAATGATCCAGCCTTAAATAAATGTTTTAAAAAAATGCTTGGGGAAAAAAGATATCAGGAAATTATTTTTTCAGGTTCAGAAAAGCCTAATGCTGAAGAAAATACATCAATTGTAGGTTGTCAACAAAACCCAGATTCTATGTGGCAAGGAAGTCTTGCCTTGGGATACAACACGCCGGATTATTATTATGATATTTTTGATGGAAACAAAGTTAAAGATTGCATTAGTTCACCTAAACATGTTTTTACAAATGAAATAACGGATTTTAGCCAAATAAAACGACTAGAAAGATGGGGTCAAACTCCTCAGGGTAATTTAAAAAATCATACTTATATTTTTTTAAAAAATAAAGGACGTAAGGGAAATAAAGTTATTATAGATAAACCGGTACCAGTATACGCACCTATTGATTCTTATTTGATACTCCAAACACGTTATAGATTAAGTGCTTCTGGATTAAAAGACATACAGTGGCGCTTGATGTTTCAAGTAGGTTGTGAATTGGTTTATCGATTTGATCATCTGGATACACCTTCTGATAGAATATTGAAATATATTGGTAATATTCAAATTAATGAAGATCAAGATTCTGCACCTAATTCTAAAGTTTCTCCTCCTTTAAAAGTTAAGGCAGGTGAAATTGTAGCATATACAAAAGGAACTCCAATGGCTGGATCGTGGGATTTTGGAGTGCTTGATATTAGTAATAATAATGATTTACCAAAAAGATTAAAAAATTATGAAAATCATCCTACAGGTAGGGGGTATAAATATGCTGCTTGTCCATACGATTATTATCCTGATAAAATTAAAAAGAAATACCTGAAGAAAATGAAAAGAAAGAAGTGTAATCCAAAAGAAATAAAAAATAAGTAATTTTAAAAATTAGTATAATTTTACAGATGGGGTTTTTTTCTTTGCGTCTACAAAAGGAATTTCAGATGTAACTCCTTTCAATTTTCCATCTATTGAATGAATTTCCAATTCTGTGCCTGGAGATGAATGTTCTGTTTCTAACCAAACAAAGCCTATATTTTTTTCTAATCTTGGAGACCAAGCAAGATCCGTTATTTTCCCAATTTGTTTTCCATCTTTATATACAGGCCATGCATCTTCCATCCATAAAGCTGTTCTTTCCAATGAAACTGTTATACCTACCATTCTTTTTTTGACTCCTTCTTGTTTTATTTTTGCAAGAGCCTGTTTGCCTATATAGTCTGCACTTTGATCTTCGACTAATCGCTCAAAGCCCATGATTTCATATGGGTTATTTGCAATAGTCATACTTTGGCCATGATTTAAAATACCTGCTTCAATTTTTCTAGCTTCACAAGGAGCAATTGGTCTAATATTATGTGGTTTTCCAGCCTCCATAATACGCTCCCATAATTCATTCCCACGTGAGGGATCACGAAGATAAATTTCATAACCCATTTCTCCCGTCCATCCCGTTCGACTAATGACTACGGGAATACCATCAAGATCAGTTTCGAGAGTCCAATAATATTTTACTTGTAAAATTTTATCTCCAAATAATGTTTGCATCACCTTGATTGATTTAGGGCCTTGGACCTGAAGTGGGTACACTTCTGGTTCGGTTACTTTAACATTAAACTTAGAATTAACAGCTGCTCCAAGCGCATAAAGCCCTGCATCATTGTTTGCAAGAGCCATCCACCACTGATTTTCTCCTATACGCATAAGGACAGGATCATTTACAATGCCTCCATCGGGGGCAGTAACCAACATATACTTTCCTTGTCCCACAGCACATTTAGTTAAATCTCGACAAGTTAAATAGTTCGTAAACTCTGAAGCATCAGGACCTGTTATTT